>Ga0185299_10000513_pt1 | contig 101846 bp, 88 predicted proteins | sample PaiPotPPA55metaG_FD_128002 | JGI IMG/M metagenome (GOLD analysis project Ga0185299, IMG submission 128002) | Iron sulfur acid spring bacterial and archeal communities from Banff, Canada, to study Microbial Dark Matter (Phase II) - Paint Pots PPA... ... | reverse complement strand
GAAGTAGAGTTCCTGAAGTTCGTTCCACTTCGTCGTGAGGACGGCACCGGCGAATGAGTCTCGGGGATTTTTCAATTCGCTGACGACAGTTCCGTTGGCGTCCTCAATCCAAACGCGGCCGGGAGCATAGCGTCCCGCCGTTCCGGACTTCGGGAACGGAGTGATGGTAAGGTCGGGCTGCTTCGTGTTTAAGCTCATCACCACGCCAGACAGTCCGTCAGGCCGGCCTTTGATCCGCCAAAGAGTACCGTTCAACGTGACCTTGGCTTGCATAGTTCGGACTTGCTTCCAACGCTCGAGGCCGCCGTGCGCTTTCATTGCGAGGTTCAATAGGTCGTTCATCGTGATTTCTCCGGTTCAGTCGATACCCGTTAAACAGTATTTGCACTGGTAGCAATTCACCTGGGTCATAGCGGAAACTTGTCGCCGAACATGGGCAAGCCGCTCTTTGACTGTTCCTGCGTGACCTCGTCCTGAATCACGTCCCAGTGCTCGACGAGCAACCCGTCTTGGAGACGAACGATATCGGCGGCGATCCAGTTCACACGCGCGCCAAAGCCAGAGAAACGGACATGGACCATCACGAAAAATCTTCCCCGGCGCCTTTAGCGCTGTCTGAGAGTCGGAGATTCTTTTCGGCTTCGGCTGGCCGGTTAGCAGGCAGTCAGTCCGCTAACCTCACGAATGTAATTTGCCTCGATCACAGCATTTTCCTGCGCGATGATCGCAACACGTTCTCCATTCGCTGGGAGATAGAAACCGAATTCGCTCTATCTTCTGACCGAGCCCCTAGGATTCTCCGGGCTCTCTAAATAGATTCTGGGAACAAGAAAGGTCGCAGGCCGTCCTTGTGAGCTCTTAATGGAGCGGAGAGTTTCTTAATGCCATCGGGATGTCTAGCACTCGTTTTTCAGCAATCGTGGGTCGAAGACATTGCAACGACACAATGGTGGCCGCTGTGAATTCTGAACGACTTTTCATCCCCGCTTTGCTTGGGCTTCATCTAAAAATGGCAATATACTATTTCGCGATAGTATGTCGCGGGAGAATTGATGCGTATCCTGTTGGTCGAGGACGAAGAGAAGGTCTCGGGGTTTGTGGCGCGCGGTCTCATGGCCGAGCGATTCGCAGTCGACGTGATCGGCGACGGCCAAGCCGGACTCGAACTCGCGACCACGTACAGTTATGACCTCGTGATTCTAGACCTGATGCTGCCAAAGATGGACGGCACCCAGGTGCTTCGCCGCCTTCGCAGTCAAAATGTGAATGTTCCCGTACTCATCCTTACGGCTCGTGATGCGGTCTCCGACAAAGTGGGTAATTTTGATGTTGGAGCGGATGACTATCTCACCAAGCCGTTCGCATTTGCTGAACTGCTGGCCCGGGTTAAGGCGCTCCTGCGGCGTGGGCCCGTCAGCCGGAGCAGCGTGGTTCGCGTCGGAGACCTGGAACTCGACCGCCTCTCGCAGCAGGTCAAACGCGCAGGCAAGCGGATTGACCTGACCTCGAAAGAATATTCTTTGCTTGAATACCTGATGTCGAACGCCGGCAGGGTGCTATCGCGAACCATGATCATCGAACATGTGTGGGATCAAAGTTTCGACGGTATTACGAACATCGTGGACGTATACGTGCGCCATCTGCGAAGCAAGGTGGATGATGCCTTTGATCATAAATTGATTCATACAGTTCGAGGCGTTGGCTACAGCATCGGCAATGGAGCGCATTCGTGAACACCCGATCCTTGCGTTTCCGCATCACGGCTTGGTACGCAGGACTCCTCGCGGGAGCCCTGCTGATTTTTGGGGTGTCGGTCTACCTCGGTTTGGAACGATACCTGTACGGAGATCTTCAAAGGTCATTAAGCGCGGACTGTCGTACCATCGCCACACAACTGCTTTCCCAGCATCCTTTCAAGCGTAAGGACTGGCTGCAGACGGAAATTGAAGAGGCTTATTCTCCCGAACTCAATGGCCACTTCATCCGCGTCATCCAGGAAGGCGCGGGAGTAATTTATGTTTCCGGTGTTCCGAAAGATGCTGCCTTCAATCCATCGCAGGTCCCGTTACCCGCCAGAGACGACAGAGATCGCGCCAGAAAAGCGGCCGTGGGCGGCGGGAGACACTTATTGGTCGATACATTGCAATTTACAGCTGCGGATGGAAGTAAATTCACGGTCGAAAGTGGAATCCCTTATCACCAGATCGAGGTGGTGCTTCATGGATTACTTGTAACTTTTGCCGTGTACATGCCATTTATCATTTCTCTTGCCGTGGTGAGCGGTTACTGGCTGATGCGGCGCTCGCTGCAACCGGTGGATGAGATCACGAAAAGGGCAGAGGGCATTACCTCCACAAACCTCAGCGAACGGTTGCCTGTGATTCGAACTGGGGATGAACTAGAACGATTATCCGTTGCCCTCAACCGGATGATCGAACGGCTGGACGAGGCCTTCCAGCACATCAACCGGTTTTCCGCCGACGCCTCTCACGAGCTCAGAACGCCGTTGACCATTCTCCAGCTCGAACTTGAAGGTATCGCGCAGGGCCACAGCCTTACCCCTGACCTCGAGGATCAAATCGGCAGCGCTTTGGAAGAGACTCATCGCATGTCTCACATCGTCGAGAACTTGTTGGCGATCTCCCGCCTCGATGCGGGCGAGGCGAAAATGGAACTGACCCGGCTTGACCTTGGACAATTGGCCGCGTCAACCGCAGAACAGATGAGGCTGTTAGCGGAAGAAAAAGGGATTCGGTTCCACAGCAACGTAGCGCAGAATGTCTTTGTTAAAGGAGACCGTTCGCGCCTGCAGCAAGTGATTGTAAACCTGGTCGCCAATGCAATTAATTACACTCCGGAAGCCGGCGAAGTCGAAGTGACTGTCCGCGGCGACGGACGTAAGGCGATGCTTGAGGTCTCGGACAATGGAGTGGGCATTTCAGCTGAAGCCCTTCCTCACGTCTTCGAGCGCTTCTACCGGGCCGACAAGGCACGCTCCCGCAACTCGGGCGGCGCAGGGCTGGGATTGGCCATCGTGAAGTCCGTTTGCGCGGCACACGGAGCTGAAATCAAGGTGTCCAGCCAGGAAGGCCACGGAAGCCGGTTTACGGTAGAATTGCCGCTTTTGGCTGTTCCAGAAAGCGAGCTAGTCCAGCCCGCTCTTCGGATGCATTGACTCTGAACACAATTTTATCCTTCTTTCAGGGCTTCTTAATGTCTTGCGGGTAACTCTATCTATGTCCACGTTCGTGTTTTTGATCTCCAGTGATGGTAGTAAAAAAATAATGCCGACAAGTATTCATAGTCCGCGGACGAGTCTCGCCTCGGTGCGACTGGCTGCGCTTGCGGGGACTCTGTTGGTCCCGGTCATTATCGTGATCCTTGCGGGACGTGCTGGCGCGCAAGCGGGCGCGACCTCTGTCAAAACTCGCGCCTCTACTGCGGCCTCCGACTCCTCCGACACCTCGCCGATACTTATTACATACTCCGATGCGCTGAAACGAGCAGCGGCGAACCAGCCTCAGTTGCAAGCAGCGCTGACGGCACTCGGGATGGCGCACCAGGATATGGTGCAGAGTCGCGCCGCGTTGCTGCCTAACGTCAACTACAACATGCAGTATCTGTATACCCAATCAAATTCGCCGACCACTCACTTCCCGGTTTTCATCGCCAATAACGGAGTTCACGAATACATTGCGCAAGGGAATGTACATCAGAACCTCTCCCTGCAGACATTCGCCGACTATAGTCGTGCATCTGCTGCACAGGCTGTAGCAAGGGCAAGGGCAGAAGTTGCAATGCGCGGCTTGGCGGTGACCGTCGCGCAAGCCTATTACGGGTACTTAGCGGCACAGCGTAAGTATGCTACGTCCCAGCGAGCAAACGCGGAGGCGCAACGTTTTTTTGACATCACCAGCAAACTGGAAAAAGGTGGCGAAGTGGCGCATTCGGATGCCATCAAAGCCGACCTGCAGTTCCACCAGCAGCAGCGCGATCTACAGGAAGCGCAGTTGGGCATGAACAAGACTCGTCTGGATCTGGCCGTGTTGTTGTTCAAAGATTTCAACGAGAACTTCTCAGTCGTCGATGACTTTGGCACCCCGGATCCTCTGCCATCCTTTGCTGAGATCATGGATGCTGGCACACGCAACAATCCCGATCTTCGGGCCGCACAAGAAGCCCTCCGCCAGGCGAGCCATCAAGTTACCGGCGCGTGGGGAGGGGTTCTCCCATCCATCTCACTCGACTATTGGTATGGAATAGATGCCGCCCAATTTGCTACCCGGGGCCCGGGCCCCGAGCATTTGAACAATCTCGGCAGTTCTGCATCTGCCACGCTTCAACTGCCTATCTGGAATTGGGGAGCAAGTTTCAGCAAAATCAAGCAGGCAAACCTTCAGAAAAAGCAAGCCGTAGTCGAACTGAGTGCCGCTCAGCGCATGCTGCTGGCGGAACTTCGCTCTTTCTACAACGAAGCGCAGGCGGGACGGTCCGAACTGGAGTTGCTGAGCCAGTCGGCGCAACTCGCGACCGATAGCCTTCGACTGACGACTTTGCGCTACCAGTCGGGCGAAGCGACGGTACTGGAAGTGGTAGACGCACAAAACACCCTGACTAGTGCGACCAACGCTTACGACGATGGGCAGGTGCGGCTCCGGGTAGCGCTGGCGAATATTCAGACACTTACTGGCAGACGGTGAACGCGGAGCATGAACGCATAGCGTGAACGGCAGAGGAATGACCGTTGACTGGAAATTTGAAACCGATGAATACTCTAAAAATCACAACCCCGGCCAGTTATGGAAGTGCCGGAAATTATCGCTTGGTCAGGCTGGCAGTTTCGATTTTCATGGCTGCCGTAATTTCAATATTTGCCACCGGCTGCACGAAGGAAAAAGTCGAAGATCCCGTCGTCTCCGTTACAGCGGCTAAAGTCAAGACGGGGACCGTGCAACGCATCGTCGAGGCTGATGCTGTATTGTTTCCCTTGCAGCAAGCCGCGATCGTGCCCAAGCTCACCGCGCCGGTGAAGCAGTTTTATGTCAAGCGCGGAAGCAAGGTACATAAAGGGCAATTATTGGCCGTCCTTGAAAACCAGGACTTGGCTGCGGCAAAGGAAGAAAATAGAGGGGCGTTTGAGCAAGCCGAGGCTGCGTATGTGACGAGCACAGCCGCCAGCTTGCCGGAAGAAGTGCAGAAGGCCACTTCAGACACGCAGTTCGCAAAGGAACAGCTCGATGCCGAACAAAAGCTGTATGACGGCCGGCAAGAGTTGTTCAAGCAAGGAGCGTTGCCGCGGAAGGACCTGGATCAGGCTGGAGTTGCGCTTACTCAAGCGCGCGCGCAATATGAGCTGGCGAAGCGACACCTCGATTCACTCAACGCGGTTGTGAAGCAGCAGACACTCAAGGGATACGAAGGGCAGCTGTCATCGGCGAAGGGTAAATACATGGGAGCCCAAGCCCAGTACGGGTATTCGGAGATTCGCAGCCCTATTGACGGGGTCGTTACCGATCGCCCGCTGTATCCCGGAGAGATGCCTGCGGCGGGATCTCCGTTGATTACCGTCATGGATGTCTCAAGCGTCACCGCGCGCGCTCACATTCCGCAAAAAGATGCAGCCACGTTAAAAGTTGGAGATGAAGCCACCCTGGAAATTCCCGGACTTGAAAAACCAGCCGATGGCAAGGTAACGCTTGTCAGTCCGGCACTTGATCCCAACAGCACGACGGTGGAGGTTTGGGTCCAAGCCAAGAATCCTCATCAAACCCTGAAGCCAGGCACCAGCGTGCGGCTGTCCGTGGTATCCGATTCAGTAAATGATGCTTTGGTGGTGCCCGCGGCTGCAATTTTGACGGGCTCTGACGGGGCCACGACTGCGATGGTAGTCGGTGCCGACCAAAAGGCTCACCAGACCGCGATCAAGACCGGAATCCGACAGGAAGATAACGTGCAAATCGTGGACGGGCTGAAAGAGGGGCAGAGTGTCGTCGTTGCTGGAGCGTATGGCCTGCCCGACAATACTAAAATTACCGTAGAAGAAGCGAAAGAAAAAGAAGCGGACAAGGACAAGGATAAGGATAAGGATAAGGATAAGGACAAGGAAACCGATAAGCCCTCTGCGGGCTCGGAGTCTGCCGCGAAGGATTCTGGCAAAGGGGACAAAGAGTAAGTGACCTCCAACGGCAGTAGTTCTTCCTCTTACTGGTTCGCGCGACAGTCGCGGTCGGTTATTTTCCTGACCGTTACCCTGGCGTTGGTTGGCGCATATCTTGCTTACACCGTTCCGGTCGCAGTTTTCCCAAATACTAATTTTCCGCGAATTCTAATCAGCGTGGACAACGGTGTCATGCCCATCGATCAGATGATGGTCACCATCACTCGTCCTCTGGAAGAAGCGGTGAACAGCGTGCCCGGGCTGCAGAATGTCCGGTCGATCACCAGTCGCGGATCCGCGGAAATCGATCTTTTCTTTGACTGGAACGTGGATATGTTCCAGACGCTGCAGTACGTGAACTCGGCGATGTCTCGTATTCAGACCGAACTTCCATCCACCGCGAAGATCGAAGCCCATCGCATGACGTTCGCCAGCTTCCCAATTCTCGGCTACAGCCTGACGTCCGACACCATGGAGCCCACGAAGCTGTGGGAACTGGCCACCTATGACATCAAACCGCGGCTGAATCGGCTCGACGGCGTAGCCACCGTGGTTATTCAGGGTGGTCAGGAGCCGGAGTTTCACATTATTCCCGAGCCCTCGAAGTTGTTGGTGGCGTCAGTCACTGTGCCCGACATCATAGAAGCGGTTCGCCGCACGAACTTGATCGATTCACCCGGGCTGCTTGAGGCAAATCATCAACTCGTCCTTGGCCTCATCAACGGTCAGGTCCGCAATCCAGAAGAGATCGCCAACGTGGTCGTCAAGACCACTTCCACGGGAATCCCGGTCCACCTGGGCGATGTGGCCACAATCAAGCCGGCAGTAAAGCCCGTTTACACCATTGTTACGGCGAACGGCAAGCCTTCCCTCCTTATTAATATCAACCGGCAGCCCGACAGCAATACCGTTCAAGTCGCCGACGAGGTCCACGCTGAAATGGACCGTATTCGCGCCACTCTTCCCCGTGGCATCGCAGTGCAACCTTTTTACGATCAGTCGCTCATCGTTCATCAATCGATCGCCAGCGTACGCGACGCAATTCTGATTGGACTGGCTCTCGCTTCGATCATTCTCGTTTTGTTTCTGCGCGATTGGGGAACCTCAATCGTCGCTGGGCTGGTGATTCCAGTCACCATCGCCGTTACTTTCATCGCCCTGAAAGTTCTCGGCCAGAGTTTCAACCTCATGACGCTCGGGGGCTTGGCAGCGGCGGTAGGCCTGGTTATCGACGATGCCATTGTGGTGGTAGAAAACATCGTTCTCCACCGCGATGCGGGGCAGAGCCGCCTGCAAGCGATTCAAAGCGCGCTTGGGGAAATCACAAAACCCTTGATCGGCTCGACAATAACGCCGGTTGTCGTGTTCTTGCCCTTGATCTCGATAACCGGCGTGACCGGAACTTTCTTCCGCGCGCTCGCGGTAACGATGGCGGTCTCACTATTCACTTCGCTGGCGCTGGCTCTTACCTGGACGCCAACACTCAGTCAATTCCTCATCAAACGAGCGAAGCACGGCCAATCGGCTGCCGACGAGAACGCTCCGTTGTCCGAACAAGAAGAGATGAATCGTCTCCTCGCTGCCGAAGAAGCTTCCGTCAGCGGCTTTTTTCTGAAAGTTATCAACTTCCACCAAAAATGGCTCCGCCGCGCGCTGCAACATCCGAAAACCCTTGCCGTTATGAGTCTCGTTCTCATCGTCCTCTCCTACGTGGGCTATCGGCTTCTGGGGTCAGACCTACTCCCTGAGATGGATGAAGGCGCTTTCGTTGTGGACTACATTATGCCGGCTGGTAGTTCGCTGACTGAAACCAACCGGGTGATTACTCACGTCGAGGAGATGCTGCACGAAGTCCCTGAGGTCGAGAGCACCTCACGACGTACCGGATTGCAACTGGGTCTTGCCGCCGTCACCGAAGCCAACACCGGTGACATTACGGTGAAGCTGAGACAGAAGCGCAGCCGCGCCGTCGATGAAATTATCGCCGACGTGCGCAGCGACGTTAAGAAGCAGGAACCCGCGCTCGACGTCGAATTCATGCAGACCCTTCAGGACATGATCTCCGATCTCACCGGCGAACCGCAGCCGGTTGAAGTCAAGCTTTTCTCTCCGGATCCGGCGTTGCTCGCTGAATGGGGTCCCAAGGTCGGCGAGTCGATTGGCAAAATCCCGGGAATTGTCGATGTTTTGAACGGCATCGACGACACGATCAGCGGCCCTGCCGTTATGTTTCAGATCAATCCCTCGGTCGCCGCTCGCGCGGGCTTCACTCCTGAGGAAATTGCAGTCACTACAGCAGCCTTGGTGGAGGGTGAGCCCTCTATAATTCCCGTTGTCGCCAACGATCACGCCTATACCCTTCGCGTCCGCTTCCCGGACGCCAACCGCGCTTCGATTGAAGCCCTGCGCGACACCATGCTAACCAGCAGCACGGGAAGAACCGCCACGCTTGGCGCCCTGGCCAATGTAGTTTCCATTCCCGGACAAACCGAAGTCCGCCGCGATAACTTGCAGCGCCAAGTCACGGTGTCCGCCCGTTTGGAGGGCACTGACCTCGGAACGGCTATCTCGAAAGTCCAGGCTGCCATTGCGAAGTTGCACCTGCCGCCGTCCGTACGGGTGGAATATGGCGGCACCTACAAAGAACAGCAGAAATCTTTCCGGGACCTGGTCCTGGTCCTCGTACTCGCCATCGTGCTGGTCTTCTGCGTATTGCTCTTTGAGTTCGGCACCTTGGCTGCACCGCTCGCTATTCTCTCTTCGGCGTTGCTTTCCACCTCGGGTGTGATCATTGCTCTGCTGATTACGCGCACGACATTCAACATTTCATCTTTTATGGGCATGATCATGGTGATCGGCATTGTTGCCAAGAATGGAATCTTGCTGCTGGATGCCGATGACAAGTTCCGAGCCCTGGGCTTTTCGGCCGAAGAAGCAATTTTGCAGTCGAGCCGCAGAAGGCTCCGGCCGATCGTCATGACGGCCCTGGCGACGCTTGCCGGAATGCTTCCATTGTCCTTTGCGCTCGGCGCTGGCTCACAGATGTTGCAGCCGCTCGCCATTGCCGTGATCGGGGGAGTCGTGATCTCCATGGTTCTGTCGCTTATCATCACTCCCGCCGTACATTTCTTCGCTACCGGGGGTTTAAAAAATACCACCTCTACCGCGACCGAATTACAGAGTACCCACTAACACGTTTGAAGAAAATTAATGTCAGCGGGCCAAAAGGTCTGCGCCATCTCTGGAGGCTTATGAAAATAAAATTCACAAACTCGATTCTGTGCCTGGCAATTGTTATTGCCGGCGCTTGCATTCTCCTTGGTCCAACAGCAGTAGCGCAGTCCGACTCCTACGGCGTCGTTCGCAGTATGACCATCGGCGGCGATGGCGGGTGGGACTACATTTTTGTCGACTCCAGCGCACACCGCGCGTACATCGCCCGTGCAACACGGTTTCAGGTTGTCGACCTGGAATCGGGCAAACTGGCCGGTGAGATTCCAGATACAGCCGGCGCTCATGGTGTCGCTATAGATCCCGAACTCGGCATCGGTTTCACCAGCAACGGCCGCGAAAATACATCCAGTGTGTTTGATCCGAAAACCTTGAAGGTCTCAGAAAAAATCAAGACTGGCGAAGGGCCGGACGGAATCATTTACGACCCGGCTTCAAAAAATATTTTCACCATGAACGGCCACGGTAACAGCGCTTCGGTGATTGACCCGAAAACTCGAAAGGTGGTCGCCACCATCCCCCTGAGCGGCAAGCCCGAAACTCCGGCGTCCGATGGAAAGGGCCGCTTGTACATCAACATCGAAAACAAGAATTCCATTGCAGTCGTCGACACCAAGAGCAACAAAGTTGTCGCCGAATGGCCGATGGCTGGCTGCGACGAACCGACCGGTTTGGATATCGATCGAGACGAGGGCGTTCTGTTCGCCTCGTGTGGAAGCAAGGTCATGGCGATCGTCGATGCAAAGACGGGCAAGCTCATAACCTCGGTGCCCATTGGCGATGGAAGCGATGGCCTGGCTTTCGATCCCAAAGCGAAAGTAGCGGCCTCGACCAATGGCGAAGGCACTATGACCCTAGTGAGCAAGCGCGACGGAAAATACTCGGTGCTCCAGAATGTTCCGACCAAAAAGGGAGCACGCACCATTGCATTTGACTCCTCCAACGGCCAGTTTCTGACGGTCACCGCCGACCTTGGTCCAGCGCCAAAACCGACTGCGGAGAATCCCCGGGGACGGCCTATGCCGTTGCCGAACACATTCGTTGTGATCGCAGTGGGCAAAAAGTAATATCGCGGGACCGGTGCGACTGAGAACGGGAACGGGGTTGGGTGCTGAGACGAACATGAGAAGACGAGATTTTTTGCGGTCCTCCGCCAGCTTGGGAGCAGCAATGACGACCATCGGCATGCCTACAGCGGCGCTCGCGGCAAGCGAGGGTTCGGCCTGCGCTCCAACCCCCTTCCCACAAACACCGGGCCTGACGAAATACATTGTCGAGTTCGTGCGTAATACAAAATTCAGCGACCTGCCGCCGGATGTGATTGAGCTCGGCAAGAAATCAATTCTGGACGGATTAGGCCTCGCTCTTGCGGGTGCTCGCGCTGAGAACGGAAAACTATTTCGGCAGTACATGGCCAACATCGGCGTTCCCGATCGCGGCGCGACGGTGATGGGGACCAAGAACAAACTTACTCCACGCTTCGCAGCCTTTGCGAATGGGCTAGCCATCCACGTCGAGGATTTTGACGACACCCAACTGGCGGTTGCCAAAGATCGAGTCTACGGTCTGCTGACTCATCCCACGGCGCCGGTACTCCCCGCCGCTCTCGCATTAAGCGAGGGCGCGCCCACTAACGCCAAGGATTTTCTAGTGGCTTACCACTTAGGCGTAGAGGTGGAGTGCAAGGTTGCGGAAGCAATTTCTCCGCGCCACTATCAAGACGGATTTCACTCCACCGGAACTTGCGGCGTCTATGGCAGCACCACCGCCTGCGCCAGGCTGCGCAATTTAGATGAGGCGCAGATCTCGCGCGCTTATGGAATCGCCGCCAGTCAGGCCGCCGGCTTGCGCGAAAACTTCGGCACCATGATGAAGTCGTTTCACGCCGGACATTCGGCCGAGGTGGGAATATTTTCCACCGACCTTGCGGCACTCGGCTGGACCGGTGCCGAGCAGATACTGGAAGCGGACCGCGGCTTCTTCCGCGCTTTTGGAGGCGGCTATGACCCTGCCGCGATCTACCAAAGACTCGGCCAGCCCTGGACATTCGCCAATCCGGGCATCTCGATCAAGCCTTACCCCTGTGGCTCTCTGACCCATCCCGGTATGACCGAAATGCAGCGGCTGATTCGCACTGAAAAAATCAAAGCTGCCGACGTCGATTTTGTCGAAGTGGGGACGAATAAGAACATCCCGAATGCGCTGATTCATCATCACCCCAAAAACAATCTGCAGGCCAAGTTCAGCATGGAGTTCTGCATGGCCATTCTGCTGATCGAGGGCAAGGCAGGGCTCCGCGAATTCACCGACGAAGTTGTCAACCGTCCCGATGTGAAGGCGATGATCGATCGCATCCGGTTTGGTGTCGATCCTGAAGCGGAGAAGGCCGGATACGACAAAATGACGACAATCATAAAAATCCACCTGAAAGACGGGCGCGTAATTTCAGGGCGCGCGGATTTCGGTAAAGGCAGCCCGTCGAATCCGATGAGTTACGACGAGGTTGCTGAGAAGTTTCAGGGTTGTGCCGAGTTCGCGCAATGGCCTGCGGACCATACCCGGAAAATTATCGAAGTGGTGCGAAGCCTGGAAACGCTTCAGGACATGCGAACCCTAACGCAACTTTGCGCAGGGTAAGCCAGTTGCTCTGGGAAAATATGGATATACGCCGCGCTATTGGATCGGCTGTTTCCTTAATCAACTCTCAACGCTGACGGCTGAGGCGGCCGGTAGCGCTTTTCAGCAGTAACGCCCAGTAATGCCAAGGATTATCGCGCTGTGAAGTTCTCTCCCCCAATGATCGTGGTGCTCCTTACCTTGCATCTCTGCGTCGCTCAGGCCCCTGCGAGTCACCTTATCTCCGGGGTTCTCCAAGATCAAAGCGGAGCCGTGATTGTGGGCGCGGAAATCGTGCTGCTCGATCAAGAAGGCTCAACGAAGGGCAGTACCGCAACGAATGACGCGGGGGAATTTTTATTTCGAGTGGATAAAACTGGTTCGTACGTCGTGCGAGCTCAACAGCAGGGATTTAAGGAAACAACGCTGGCGGTCTCGGTTGGGCAGCTCCCTCGTATAAATGTGCGCATGGTTTTGACGGTCAGCGCGTCCGCTGAAGAGGTCGATGTCGGCTCCGAAGAGACAGCTCCGCAAGTGCAAACGGAAGCGGCACAGAATCAGAGCATGAATGAGGTGGATCGAGAGACTCTCGATCGTCTTCCGGTGTTCGACAACAACTATATTTCCACGCTCTCACGCTTTCTCGACCTGGACCAGACCGGCGAAAACGGCCCCAGCCTGATCGTCAACGGGGTGGAGGCGAACGGACCGGGAGTGACTGCGTCCGCGGTAAAGAGCGTTAAGATCAATCAGAATCCGTACTCCGCGTTGTATGCCAAGCCCGGTCGAGCGCGTATTGAGATTGAGACAGCGGACGGTTCTCCGCATTTCCACGGCAGCGTCAATTTTCTTTTTCGCGATTCTGTTTTTGACGCGAAGAATGCGTTCCAGCTGACCAAGGCGCCGGAACGGCGATCCTATTTTGAAGGTTCGGTGACCGGGCCGTTGGGTCACAGCAAGAAAAATTTCTTTCTACTGACGGCGCAGGATGATCGCGATGACCAGCAAGCCGTCGTAGCTGCCCTCGGCCTAAACGGACCGATCAATCTCAACGTTCTGAATCCCGACCACCACTCCTTCTTTTCCGGTCGCGTGTTTCATCAGCGGCGAGAGGGTGAGCAGCTCAGTGTCAGCTACTCGTACGAGCACGAGACTATCAAAAACATGGGCGTCGGAGGCACCGTGCTCCCCGAGGCCGGAACAAACTCGTTATCGTTTGAGCACGAAATTAATGTTGTGTACAACCGAGTGCTTTCTGCGCGGCTGTTGAATCAATTGCATTTCTTAGTCGGATACAACGAGAACCCCGTGAGCAGCATTTCGAATCAGCCGGGGATCGACGTCTCGGGAGAGTTTCGTGGGGGAGGCGCGCAAGCCACATTGCATCGAACGGAAGGCCATTTTGATGGCACCGATATCCTGATCTACTCTCGCGGAAAACACGAGATGAAATTCGGAATCGATATCCCGGACATCAGCCGCCGCGGTTTCTCAGATCTACGCGACGCCCAGGGCCTCTACTCCTTCGCAAGTCTGGCCGACTACGAAGCCGGAAGGCCTTATTCCTTCCTGGTGCAGCAAGGCAACGCCCACGTTACGTTTCTTGAGAAAGTTGTCTCCGGATTCTTTGAAGACAACTATCGCCTGCGTCCCAACCTAACGATTGTTTTTGGAGCCAGGTACTACTGGCAAAACTATTTTCACAATGTCCCCCATGACGTCGCCCCACGCTTCAGCTTCGCATATGCGCCGGGAGCTGCTCGAAAGACCGTTATACGCGGCGGCGCGGGCCTGTTCTATGATCGCACTGGACCACGGCCCATCTCCGACCTATTGCACTTTGACGGTCATCATCTGGTTCGGCTAATCGCGGATTACACCACGCAGCCCTATAGCTATCCGATAACACCTGCCGAGTTGTCGACGCTTGCTCCGGGGTTCGAAACGCTGGATCCCAGACTCAAGATTCCTTCTACTCTGCAATACAGCTTCGGAATCGAGCGACAGATCACAGCCAAGAGCACGTTGGCGGCGACCTATATTGGATCGCGCGGCATGAATCTGTTTCGCTCCATCGACGCTAACGCCCCTTTGCCTCCCTATACCAGCCGACCCGTTCCTAGCTTCGGGCAGATTCGAGAAGTCCAATCCGAGGGCTATCAGAAGAGCAATTCGTTTGAGGTTGCGTTCCGTGGAAAGCCAACCAAGTTTTTTACCGGTCAAGCTCGATATGTTTTAAGTAAAACCTACAACAACACCAGCGGAATAACTTATTTCCCCGCCGACAGCCATGCGCCTCAGAACGATTGGGGCCGCTCGATTAATGACCGGCGAAATAAGTTTGATCTGCTGGGTACATTCGAAGCGGAGAATCGCTTTACCTTCGGGGTGGCGTTGGCGGCCTATTCAGGAATTCCGGTCAATATCACAACCGGGACCGACAACAATGGCGATGGTTACGCCCTTGATCGTCCAGCAGGAACGCCGCGTAATTCTATGCACGGACCCGGGTATTTGCAGCTGGATCTTAATCTAGGGCACGAATTCAAGCTTGGACACGCTGAGAAGGAAAGCAAACGGCTAGTCGTGACTTTGAATTCTTTCAACGTGCTGAATCACCGCAACGACATAACGTACATAGGGGCGCTTTCGTCGTCGTACTTTGGTCAAGCCAGAGAAGCTAAACCGCCTCGTCAAATGCAGCTGAATGTGGAGTTCAAGTTCTGATCTTGGAAGAAAGCTAGGAGTTTTCCGACCGGCGTTGCGCGGTATAGATCGGCGTTGTTATAGCCAATTCAACCTGCCCACCAAATTGTTGGTCTGCTATGTGACCTAATTCACCGAGTAGACGTTTCCGGTGTTCCGGCGTTAGTCGAGTAATTGGAGAGAACGTGGAGTAAAGTCGCAGTACGCGTGCCGTGTCGAAAAGCACCGTCCACGAGATAGTTTCGACTTGAATATTTTCGAAGGCCTTCACGGCCCGGAGGTTGGCAATTCGCGTGTTCGTGTCGAGGGCGAACGATGGAGATCCATCCGAGCCCTGGTATGGACCGAGGTCGAGGCTCGCGAGAACTGTGTGCGTGGCCTTGTGAAACTCATCGGTTCTTGATCCGTCAAAGAATAAATTCCACCACATAGCCCACCAACCGCCCTCGCGCAGAACGCGAGCGATCTTGCTTAGCGACTTAGTCTCGTCAAGCCAATGAAACGCGGATGCACTTGTACCAAGATCGAAACCGCTGAGCGGAAGATCGACGCTTTCGAAGGTCGCTGTTCTTACATCGAGAGCAGGGGCGCTCGCCCCAAACGTTCTAACCAAAAAGTCAGCGAGTCGTTCATCCGACTCCACGGCTACCAACGGTGAGGCGCCAAATTCAAGAAGCCGTTGCGTGCACAGTCCAGTACCAGCACCGATCTCGAATGTTCGACAGTGCGGCCGGAGACCACAACGCTGTCGAAGAATATCGAAAATTTTTTCCGGGTAAGCGGGGCGTGCATCGTGGTAGCCCGCGGGATCGCTCCCGAATGCTCGCTGACCTTCAGAGCGATCTATAGTGCCCATTCCCCACCTTTTTGCAGCCCCGGTAAGATATTTTTCAACGTCGCCAAGCGAGTTGACTAAAAATGTTCCTTATATTCCCGCTTACCTTACCACAGGGCCAGAAGCGAATTATTGTCGCGCACACGCTGCGGGGAAAAAAGGCAGGCAACTCAGCAAAGGGTCTGAAATACCGCGAAAATGGCGCCTTTTGTGCGTCAGACGTTCGTCAGGCTGTTCCCACGACACATAGAAAAAGGCGCCTCAACACGTACAACGATGAGAGCGTGTTCGTTCGCTTTCAGCGGATGCAAGTACAGATGAATAAAAGTTAATTCATGAATGTAAATTAATGTGCTTCAACTGCTTTTCTGTGCGTTAAGCTCGGTGCGAACACAGGGGGCCCCATGAAGCGTTCCTGCAACTTCAGAACATTCGCTGTAATTTTTTCGTTCGTATTCATTCACAGCTTTTCATTGCACGTCGACGTGCAAGCTCAGGTCGCGGGTGGAACGATCACCGGAACGCTGACAGACAGCAGCGGCCGGGTCATTGCAAACGCTAACGTCACCATTACTAACCTCGCCACCGGCATCGACCGGACTGTGACCACCAACGAGGACGGACTTTACATTGCGCCTAACCTGGTACCCGCAAGCTATGAGTTGAAGTTTGTCGCTCCTGGATTCAAGACGGAAGCGCGGCGCGGCATTGAGTTGACGGTTGGCGCAACCGACACCATCAACATGACGATGCAGATCGGCGCTACCACCGAGACCATTCAGGTGCAGACCGAAGCTCCAGATGTTCAAGTTGCAAGTTCGGACATCAGCGCCGTTGTGAATGCGACCACCGTCCGCGAGTTGCCGCTCAATGGCCGCAGCTGGACCGACTTGGCGACGCTGCAGCCTGGAGTCAATAGGATCCAGACGCAACCGGACTTCTCCCAGGGTACGGACCGCGGCAATCGAGGGTTCGGGCAGCAACTGACGATTTCCGGAGCCCGGCCACAGCAAAACAATTATCGTCTGGATGGCGTGAGCCTTAACGATTACGCGAACGGCGCGCCTGGCAGTGTGTTGGGCGGGAGCCTCGGTGTCGATGCCATTCAGGAATTTTCAGTGCTGACGAGCAACTACTCTGCTGAGTACGGCAAGACGTCCGGCGGTGTGGTCAACGCGATCACGCGATCAGGGACAAATCAGATTCACGGAAGCGTCTACGAATTCCTCCGGAATAACGCGCTAGACGCCCGAAACTATTTCGATGCTCCTGGCCAGGCCACACCGCCGTTCAAGCGTAACCAGTTCGGCGGAGCTGTGGGCGGGCCAATCATTAAAAATCGCACCTTCTTTTTCTTCGACTACGAAGGAATACGACAGTCGAAGGGCATTACGACAGTCGCGACCGTGCCTTCGCTCACCGCGCGGCAGGGAATTCTCCACTATGACCCGGCAAACGGCGCTCCCTCTGGATGCACCGTAACCGTAACGGGGACGTGTACTGTGCCCGTGGATCCGAAAGCGGCACAATATTTTACGTTTTACCATACGCCGCAAAGTCCGCTCCCTGGAAGCAACGGCGACCTCGGCGTTTTTACCTTTCCCGCGCAACAAGTAGTGAGCGAAAACTTTTATACGACACGCATCGATCACAAATTCACCGAGAAGGACAGTTTGGTGGGTTCGTATCTGTTCGACAAGACTCCTTACTCCTCTCCCGATGGTTTAGATAACGTTGAGTTCAACACGCTGACCTCGCGGCAGTTTGTTTCGCTTGAAGAAACTCACCTCTTTACGCCGAGTTTCGCAAATTCAGTCCGAATTGGTGGCAACCATGAAGCCGTAAATAATAACCAGAGCCTGAAGGCCATCAATCCGGACGCAGCCCGAACCGATTTGGGCGTTGGCGGCACCGCTTTTGCGGGGCGTGACGCATCGCAGGTTCTAATCAGTGGCGGAGTGAGTGATTTTACTGGTGGAGTTGGTGGCAGCCCAACCTACTTTTATCATTGGAATTCACTCCAGGCTTATGACGATGCTTTTATCACCAAGCGCACCCATTCTCTTCGGTTCGGCGTCGCCTTCGAACACATCATGCTTAATGCGGTCGCCGACACCGATCCCAATGGAATTTGGCGATTTGGCAGCTTGCAGAATTTCCTCACTAACAATCCAAGCAAATTCCAAGGAGGGATTGCCAGCACGCTTTCCCCGCGCAATCTTCGCCAGAACATCTTCGGTGCGTATATCCAGGATGATTGGCACGCGCGACAAAACCTGACTTTGAATCTTGGCCTGCGCTACGAAATGGCAACGGTGATCTCGGAGACGAATGGCAAGCTCGCGAATCTGGGCAATCTCGCGGACGCAAATCCGCACCTGGGGAATCCATTTTTCAGCAATCCCACTCTTAAGAATTTCGAGCCGCGAGTAGGTTTTGCATGGGATGTATTCAACAATGCAAAGACCGCTTTGCGCGGGGGAATCGGAATGTTCGATGTGCTACCGCTACCGTATCAGTTCATTCTTCTGACCACCCAGGCGGCCCCCTTCTTTTCGTACACAGCAATCAACTCGCCCTCGTCGGCGTGCGTCGCGCCTCTTAACCCCTGCCCGAATCCCTTTCCAAACTTTGGCGGTCAGGACATCCCCTTTCCGGCAAACACGCTGCGTTCCACTTATGTTCAGCACCCAAAGCGCGACTATGTAGTGCAGTGGAATCTCAACGTGCAGCAACAACTCACCCCAACTTTGGCCGCGATGGTTGCCTATGTGGGATCGCGTGGCATCCATCAACCGTTCCGGGTCGACGAAGCAGACCTAGTTATCCCTACCAAGAGTCTCTACGGATATATCTGGCCGCAGGTTGATGCCAGCGGCAACCTTACATCAGGCCCGAACGCGGGCAGTCCGCCTCTCCCCATCAATCCGAACTTCGGTTCTATACGCGGAATGTTCTACGAAGGCCGCTCTTACTACAATGCTCTCGAAACGCAGTTGGCCAAGCGCATGAGCCGAGGTTTTCAAATGCAAGGCACATTCACCTGGTCGAAAAGCATAGACACCAGTTCCGCATCTGTTGCCGGCGACACTTTCGGTAATTCAATTTCGAGTCTTCCATGGTTCGATTTGAGGTTGAACCGTGGCCTCTCCGATTTCAACGTGGGCCGCACATTGGTCGTGAATGGAACGTGGGAAGCTCCAACCCCCAAGTCCTTCTCTGCCCCAGTTCAATGGGCATTGGGTGGATGGGAGCTTGGCCTAATCTTCACCGCCAGTGACGGAATTCCTTTCACGCCGACCTGGGGGACCGGGTCGGACCCGCAAGTTACCCTTAGTAGCGATGACTGGGCGTTCCCGAACCGGCTGCGCGGGCCCGGCTGCAGTACACTCACGAACCCCGGACATCCCAGCAATTACATCAAGACCCAGTGTTTTTCAGTCCCAACCGTGCCTGATCCGAATTTTTGGGCAGCCAACTGCGATCAGCAGCCTCCGAGTGCCCAGCCGTCAAGTGGACCCCCAGTCTCCGTCGCTTTTCCGAACTGCTTCAATCTTCACGGGAATGCCGGTCGCAACACCCTGATAGGTCCTGGCCTCACATCGCTGGACTTCTCATTATTCAAGAATAACTACATTAAGAAAATCTCCGAGAAGTTCAACATCCAATTCCGCGCGGAGATTTTCAACATTCTTAATCATGCGAACTTCGCGCCGCCCACCACACCAGTCAATACAGATATTTTCGATGGGACTGGGACTTTGTCACCTGGAGCAGGGGTGCTAACCCGGACGACTACAACAGCCCGCGAAATACAGTTCGCGATCAAAGTGGTTTTCTAGGACGGAGCACAAGGGTGACGTGTGGATAAACAAGGTCAAGGTCAAAGAGCAGAAACACTGGGAGAGGCCAGTCCGCCGGGCTTAACTCGGCGGAACTGGTTGCAACAGGCAGCAGTGTTTTCGGCAGCGGCAGCAATTCCACGGCTTGCGTTTGCTGCGGCTGAAGATAAAGCACCGGCAATCAGCCCGGTGATGGAAACGCTAAGCGCCTATATGGCGGAAGCTCGTAATCGTGCGCTGCCTGAAAAGGTCGCCCAGGAGACGGCGCACCATATTTTGGACACGATTGCGGCCATGGTTTCGGGGTCCGAGCTCCAACCCGGGCGCCTGGCGATCGAGTTTGCACGATCCTATGGCGGCGAAAAAATTGCCACGGTGATCGCCTCCGACATTCTCTGTGGGCCGATCGAAGCCGCTCTTGCCAACGGGCAGCTGGCGCATTCCGATGAAACCGATGATGACTTCACCACCGGAGGAGCGCATCCCGGATGCGCCCTCGTACCCGCAGCGCTCGCTTGCGGAGAGCAGTTTGGCATCAGCGGCACGCACTTCATGAGGTCGGTGGCGCTCGGCTACGACGTTGCCTTGCGAGCCATGAAGACCGTGGGCGCGGGAATGAAAGAAACACATCCGCTGGTTGGCACGATGGGCGCGACCGCCGCAGCAGGGTGTGCCGCGAGCCTCACGCAGCAGCAGATGCGCTGGCTATTGGATTACGCGGCGCAGCAGGCAGGAGCGGGGATCGGCTCCTGGCGGCGGGATACGGAACATATTGAAAAGGCCTTTGTCTTCGGCGGCATGGGTGCGCGCAACGGGGTTAACTCCGCGTTAGTGGTGCACGCGGGATGGACTGGCGCCAATGACGTGCTTTCCGGCCCTAATAACTTCATTGAATCTTACAATGCGAAGGCCGATCCGGCGGGAATGATCGACCAACTCGGCGAACTTTCCGGAGTTGTCCAGACGACGATCAAGAAGTGGACGACAGGAGGGCCGATCCAAGCGCCGCTAGGCGCGCTGCAAAACATTTTCAAGAAACATCCTTTCGAGGCGGACCAAGTCAAAGAGGTCATTGTCCGCACGGCGGCAAGTGCGGCCTACACCGTCAACAACCGGGACATGCCGGACATTTGTCTGCAGCACCTGGTTGCGGTGATGCTCGTCGATAAAACAGTATCGTTCAAGGCCGCGCACGACAAGGCGCGGATGAAGGATCCGGCCGTTCTGCGCGAGCGCGCCAAGGTGCAACTCATTCCCGATCAGGACCTCGAAAAGCTGATTCCAGTGCGAGTGGCCATCGTCGAAGTCACCCTTAATGACGGAACAAAACTCACCGAGCGCGTGGAACACGTGCGTGGAACTCCCGAAAATCCCATGACTCGCGATGAGGTTGTAGCGAAGGCGCGGGAATTGATGACTCCCGTTCTCGGAGCGGCAACCTGCTCGTCATTGATCGAACAAGTGCTGGCGCTCGATAACGTGAAGGACATCCGCGAGCTTCGCCACCTACTTCAGGCCAAGAGAGAATCGAAATGATTGTTACCAAGACGCCGGGGCCCCTTCTGGTTTTCATCGCTTCACTTTCTCTCGCTTTCATAATGACGATGCCCCTGGGTTCGGCGGAGGGACAAGCAACATCGAATTCGACACAGGCCGAGTCGATCAGCTACGAGTTCTTTAAAACTAAGGTGCAGCCAATTTTTTTAAAGAATCGAGCCGACCACGCGCGCTGTTACGGCTGCCATATTCTTCCGAACAGAATTTTTCATCTCGAGCAGCTTTTGCCGGGAAGCGCAGACTGGAACGACGAGCAATCACGCAAGAATTTTCAAAGCGCGCTGGAGACGGTCAATTTGGACGATCCTGCTTCCAGCAAGCTGTTGCTCCATCCTCTTGCGCCAGAAGCGGGAGGCGATCCGTTCCATTCGGGCGGCAGGCAGTTCGCTTCTCAGAACGATCCTGACTGGCGCGTTATGGCGGAATGGGTGCGCGGATTGCGCTCGCTAGACTCGTCTGAATCCACCTCGCAACCGCTAACGCGTATTTACGTCACGAACAGCGCCAGCGACACGATCGACGCCATCGATCCCTCGACGAACAAAGTTGTGCAAGTTATCCATGGCATCGAGTTGCCCCACGGCATTGTTTTCTCTCCGGACGGGACGCGGATATACGTCAGCAACGAATCAGAAAGCGCGCTCGATGTGATCGATCGAAAGAGCGGCGAGATTTTAACCAAGGTGCCACTTAGCGGCCGGCCTAACAACGTCACGATCACCAAAGACGGAGCGCAGGTGCTGGTTGGCATCCGAGCAAAGACGGGCGCTCTCGATGTAATCGATACGAAGTCTCTCAAGAATGTAAAGAGCATCGCAGTCGATGGCCCGGTGCACAACGTGTACGTCACGCCAGACGGCAAATATGCAGTGAGCGGCTCTCTCGAAAGCAAGATCGCCAGCGTCGTTGATCTGCAAAGCCAGCAAATGGTTTGGGAGGTAAAGTTCGACAAGTCAGTGCGACCGATGGCGTTCGAGACAAATCCTGATGGCTCGACCAATCGCATCTTCGTCCAACTCTCAGCGGTGCATGGCTTCGCTGTTGTCGACTTCGCAAAACGGGCCGAGGTGGCAAGGATCACGCTGCCGCGGCAACCCAGCGGTTTCGGAGTGGCGGAGGGACGAGCGGGAACGCCGTCCCATGGAATTGGAATTGCGCCGGATGGAAAATCCTTGTGGATCAACAGCACTCTGGCCAACGCCGTCTTCGAATATTCGGTTCCCGATCTGAAATTAATTGGACACGCCGATCTCCCCGTGTCTCATCCCTTGAACCATGCGCCCACAGGAGCGATCCCCGAGTGGCTTACGTTCACGCCAGACAGCAAGTTTCTCTACGTATCCGACTCTGCGCTTCGACTGGTTTCAGTGATTGATGCTCATTCGCTGAAAGAAGTCACTCAAATCCCGGTGGGGGAAGTACCGAAACGGATAACTACATTGGCGATCCACTAAGCACCAAGCCTGCTTCGCGCCCGGAGCCGCTTGCTGCATAACTATTTTGCCGAATGCGGTAAGGACCAAGAAAAATGGCTGAAGAAATCGCCGCTTCTCCGATCGTAGAAAATGTCGGCGCTTCACCAGTGAGTGAGATTGGCCAGCGGGCCCGGCGTCGCATTGCAAAACGTCTTTTGCCCTTCCTGTTTGTCCTCTATGTCATCGCTTTCCTGGATCGAATGAACATTGGGGCGGCCGCCCTCCAAATGCCGCGGGACCTGGGATTCAGCGACGGTGTTGTAGGAATGGGCGCTGGTATTTTCTTCCTGGGATACTTCCTGCTGGAAATTCCGGGCGCGCTACTCGTCGAGCGCTGGAGTGCGCGCAAGTGGATCGCTCGCATCATGATCTCCTGGGGGCTGGTGACGGTGTTGATGGCTTTCATTCACACCGCACATCAATTTTATCTGGTGCGTTTTTTTGTGGGCGCGGCCGAGGCGGGTTTTTTGCCCGGAGTCATCATTTACCTCACCCATTGGTTCCGGTACGAAGACCGGGGTAAGGCGGTAGCTTTCTTCTACGCCGCGAATCCGCTTTCTTATGTAATTGGTTCCCCCATTGCGGGCTTGCTGCTCGGACTTTCATGGCTCGGATTAAGAGGCTGGAGATGGCTGTTCATCCTGGAGGGCATCCCGGCGGTTGTGTTCGGCGTGATTACGATCTTCTACCTCACCGATTGGCCGGATCAAGCTCGCTGGTTGCCTTCAGAAGAGCGGACATGGATCAACGAACAGCTAGCGCGGGAGAAGCAAGCGAAGAAGCGCAGTCATTCGCTTAGTGTTTGGGGAGCCCTTCGCAACCGCGACGTGCTCTTGCTGACAGTCTGCTATTTCTGCGCAATGACCGGAAGCTATGGCATTGCTTTTTGGTTGCCAACCATTCTGAAACGTCTTTCAGGACTCAGCGATCTTAAAGTGACGCTGCTGGCAGCCTTGCCCTATATAGCCGCTTTCATTACGCAGCAGGTTAATGGATGGCACTCGGACAAAACTGGAGAGCGCCGGTGGCACGCAGCCATTCCCGTCTTCGTATGCGCATTCGCCTTGTCGCTTGCTGTCGTGTATAGCACCAGGCCGATAGTATCCATTGGTTTGTTTGTCCTGGTCGGAGGAGCGTTCTATGGCTTCCAGCCATGCTTCTGGGCTATTCCCACTCAGTTTCTAAGCGAGTCGGCGGCAGCTGCCTCCATTGGACTGATCAATTCAGTTGGCAATCTCGGAGGCTTCGTTGGTCCGATGGTGATGGGCTACCTTGTCAGTCGCACTCATAACTTCAAGGCCGGACTCTTGTATTTGGTAGGGAGCCTCATCATGTCCGGAATATTGATGCTCTCGGTCGGCGCCGGCCGACGGTCGGTTACTGAAGCACGCTGAGAATGATGCGCAAGAAATAGGAACGAACTCGCGAAGGGAGTTCGCCCAAAACTTAGCGTCATTAACCGCACGAATTGTTTTTAATGTTGGTTTAATGCCCAGTTCATGTTGTTCCTCATTAATATGATTAGTGCATTATTTCGAAATGCAACCGTCATGATGGGTTTTGTTTTTCAATTCTGGAGGCAACTTTGAATAAGTCGAAAGTAATGATTTTGTTTGTTGTTTTCTGGGCTCTGGTAACCGGAGTCTGGGCTGAACAGAAGCCGGTGCTGGAGCTTATACATACGACTCCGCTGCCGCAGCTCAAAGATGGGGACTTCGACCACTTCACTGCGGATGTCGACGGAAGTCGGCTGTTTGCGACGGCAGAAGAAAACTCAAAAGTTCTGGTCTTCGATCTAAAGACGAATAAGTTAATCCACACCATTACCGATGTTAAGGCGCCACACTCGTTGCTTTATCGCGGCGACCTCAAAAAGCTCTTCGTGGTCGATAGCGACCTGGGTGAAGTCAAAATCTATGATACGGATTCCTATAAAGCCTCCGGAAGCGTCAAGCTCAAGGAAGGTGCGGATGCCAGCGCCTACGATCCAGCGACCAAGTACTTGTATGTGGTGAACGGCGGAAAAGATGCCAAACTGCCGAACTCCTACATTACCGTCGTGGACACGACGAGCGCCAAAACTGTAGGTGAAGTCAAGATGGACTCCAACGACGTGGAAGGTATGGCTCTCGAAAAATCGGGTCCTCGTATCTTCGTTGTGATCCGCGGTAAGAACGCTGTCGAGGTGCTCGACCGAAACAAGCTTGCCGTGCAAGACACGTGGTCGGTCGAAGAAGCCGGCAAGAAGCCGACGGCGATTGCCTTCGATGAAGAAAGTCACCGCCTCTTTGTCGGCCCTCGTGATCCCGGAAAGCTGGTCGTTATAAATACCGACTCTGGCAAGATTGTGACCAGTATGCCGGCGGCTGCGATGGTGGATGATGTGGCGTGGGACGCACAGCACAAGCGCCTGTATTATGCAGGCACGCTGTTTACCGATGTGTTCCGGCAAACTGACCCGGACCACTATGAGCAGATCAACCACATTCCAACTGCATTTCGCGCCAAGACTGCGATTCTGATTCCTGAATTGAATCAGTTTTACCTGGCAGTTCCACACCACGAAAAAAGCTCGGCTGAGCTGCGCGTTTACAAAGTGCTTCCCTAACGCCAGTTGGATTCGTCAGTTGCCGCAATGAGCAGGGCAAACGGGCGTTCTTTCTTAACAGAAAGAACGCCCACTTTTTTGAGCCGGTAATTCGGCGGATATGAATTCAGCTAGGCTGCGCCGAGTTTTTCTTACTCCGCCTGCGACGGTAGAAAAAACAACTCAGGCATGCGACGGTACTAGCGAGACCTCTTCCGCAATCGCTGTTCCCATGGTCTCGGTGTTGGCATTCCCGCCAATATCTGGAGTAAGGGGATCGCGACGGGCGAGCACCTTGAACACGGCATCCTCGACCGCGCGAGCGGCTTTCGTTTCGCCGAGATGATCCAACATCATGGCGCCCGTCCAAATTTGCGCAATCGGGTTGGCAATCTTTTTCCCGGCGATGTCAGGAGCTGATCCATGAACCGGTTCGAACATCGACGGATACTCGCGCTCCGGGTTTATATTGGCAGCCGGCGCCAGCCCCATGGAGCCGACAACAGCTGCACCGAGATCGGACAGGATGTCGCCTAACAGGTTGGATCCAACTACGACGTCAAACTTGTCGGGCCGACTAACGAAGTGAGCGGCCAAAATGTCGATGTGGTACTGGTCGGTTTTGGCTTGCGGATAATTCTTTGCGACTGCGGCAAAACGCTCATCCCAGTAAGGCATGGTATAGACGATGCCGTTGGATTTGGTTGCCGAGGTGACATGATTCTTGCGCGTCTTTGCCAGTTCAAACGCGTATTTAATGATCCGGTCGCAGCCTTGCCGCGTGAAGACGCTCTCCTGAACCGCCATTTCCATATCTGTGCCTTTGTGAAGGCGGCCACCGATTTCAGAGTATTCGCCTTCACTGTTTTCGCGAACGATGCAAAGGTCGATGTCTCCTGGCTTACGTCCGCTGAGCGGGCTCTTGACGCCTTCCAATAGCTTTACCGGGCGCAAATTGACGTATTGTTTAAACGCCCGCCGAATGGGAATTAGAAGTCCCCACAGCGATACATGATCGGGGACGCCCGGGTATCCGACGGCGCCCAGAAAAATCGCGTCAAACGAACGCAGCTGATCAAGTCCATCCTCCGGCATCATCCGCCCGGTCTTGGCATACCTTTCGCAACTCCAGTCGAAGTTCTGCCACGACCAGGAAATGTCGAAACGGCGTGCCACTGCTTCGAGCACGCGAATGCCTTCGGGAACCACTTCACGACCGATGCCGTCGCCTGGGATAACTGCTATTTTGTATTTTTTCAAGTTTCCTCGAGTCCCTTTATTTTGAGTCCGTTTATTTTAGTTCGTTCTTGAATACTTCTCCGCCCTTCATTACGAACTTCACTCGCTCCAGTTCCGTGATGTCGGCGATTGGATCTCCCGACACTGCGACTACATCTGCAAACTTGCCAGCTTCGAGTGAGCCGATGCGATCCTGCCACCCCATAAGCTGCGCCGCTCCGGTGGTTGCGGCAACAATTGCCTTAGTCGGTGTCATGCCGAACTTTACCATGTAGGAGAATTCCTTGGTTTGGGAACCATGGGGAAAGGGCCCGGCTCCCGAACCAAAAGCAATTTTCACTCCCGCGGCAACGGCTTTGGGGAAGCTGCGCTCCGAAAATTCGGCCGTGCTGTGGCCGCCATGTTTCTTCTCGTCCTCTTCGCGATCAAGCTGGTAGTGATACAAAGTCGGCACGAGATAGATTCCCTTCTGGATCATCATCTTGATCTCGCCGTCGTCAAGATCCACACCGTGTTCGATCGACTCCACACCCGCATTGATGCAATTGTGCAAGCCCTCCCCACCAAAAGCATGGCAGGAAACCTTGTGCCCCCGCCGATGAGCCTCGTCCACGATCGCATTTACTTCTTCCGCTGTGAAGGTCGGCGGGACTACCAATTTCCCATCCGGTTCGTAATGATGGTGGTATCCGGCATAAAGCTTGATCCAATCTGCGCCACGTGTAAGCTGCTCGCGTACGGCTTGCCGAGCGGCCCAGGGAGAATCCACTACCTGCAGCGCCATCGGAACCGGTACCTCCTCCGAGTAGCCGTTCATGATGAAGCCGCCCGTCGCCTGGAGGCCGCGCGTCGAAACCTGCATGCGTGGTCCCCACACGATGCCCCGATTGATAGCGTTGCGCAGATCCACGTCGCTGTACATCGCGCCCAGGCTTTTGAGATCGCGAAGCGTCGTGAATCCGACCATCAGATCTCTTTGCGCGTTCGCAAGTGCGATCAAAGTACGGTACTGGTAGGAATCGTGCAGGATTGGTGCGTCCAGGTCAGTTCCGTTCCCAAAAACGTGGGTGTGGGCATCGATTAAGCCGGGAAGCACGGTGGCGTGGCTCAAGTCGATGACCTTGGCGCCGTCTGGCACTTTAACTTTTTCCGCCGGCCCCACTTCAGTGATGCGGTCGCCACGGATCAGCACCACCTGATCGTTCACCAGCTTTTCGGACTTCGTGTCAAAGAGCCGGCCGGCACGAATTGCAGTCCAATGATCGGGGGAGGGCGGCAGGTGATCAGGCGGTGGCGTTTGAGCGCTCGTGACAGCGCATGCAACAAGCAAGAGTAGCGGCGTGGCTAAGTATCTCTTTAGCATTGTGAAGAACGATGCTCTTCCGTCAACATTAAGATCGAATGAAGGCCAAATGAAACTACGTTCAGACTCTAACGGTTACCCGACTGGAGTACGAGCCATCGCCGCATTATTCGCGCTGTGCGCCGTTTATCTAGCGATTACGGGTGCCTTAATGCTGATTCGCCCGGGAACGTTATCGATGGCGGTAGGCGCGCCATTGTTGTTCGGTCTGGCATCGGCGGGGCCCTACATGTTCCTGCTCGCGGCCTTTGTAGGAGGAACGGTAGCATGGGGCCTCAGTGAACTGAATAACATTGCCCGGCGAATCGCAATATTGATCGCCATCGTCGGCGTCGTAATGCTGGTCCCGCCGGTTTCAGCCGCAACTGTAATGGTTCAGCCGAAAGCACTTGCCATCGGAGGCTTGGGAATTATTGTGCGGGTAATGGTGGTGTGGTATTTGTCGCGGCAAGAGATAGCGGAGGAGTTCAAAAAACGCTAAGCAAATGGCTTCGAAAAAAATCGGGACGGGCGAATCGCCCGTCCCCACACGCTTAACCCACGCGACATTATTTTTTCGCGGTTGCTTCCTCACCTACCCGGTGACTTACTTTAAACGTCAATTTGCCAGTCTTCTTTTCGGCATCGACTACCACGTGGTCGCCATGCAGCACCTCGCCGTCGAGAATCTTCATCGCCAGGGGATCCTGCACCAGCTTCTGGATGGCACGCTTCAGCGGACGCGCTCCAAAGTTTGGATCGTAGCCTTCGGTGAAGAGCAACTCTTTCGCGGCGTCGGTAAGCTCCAGCGAAATCTTGCGGTCGGCCAGTAACCGGCGCAAGTCTTCGAGACGCAGCTCGACAATCTTCACCAGCTGTTCCTTGCCCAGCGGATGGAAGATGATGATGTCATCCACCCGATTCAGAAATTCTGGTTTGAAGTGCCCGTGAAGGGCTTCCATCACCAGCTTTGACGCATTCTCGAAAGCCTCCTCATCGCGAACACTCAGCGCTTGAAGATAAGCCGAGCCCAGATTCGAGGTCATGATAATGACCGTGTTTTTAAAATCGACCTTGCGGCCCTTGCCGTCGGTGAGGCGGCCGTCATCCATAATTTGCAGCAGGACGTTGAATACATCCGGATGCGCCTTTTCAATCTCGTCGAACAACACCACTGCATAAGGATGCCGCCGCACCTGCTCCGTGAGTTGGCCTCCCTCGTCGTAGCCGACATATCCCGGAGGCGCGCCGATCAGCCGCGACACGGCGTGTTTCTCCATGTACTCGGACATATCGATACGAATCATGGCGCGCTCGTCATCGAAAAGAAATTCAGCCAGCGCACGTGCGAGTTCAGTCTTGCCGACGCCGGTTGGCCCCAGGAAAATAAACGATCCGATTGGCCGTTTAGGATCGCTTAGCCCGGCTCGTGAGCGGCGAATCGCATTGGCCACCCGTTCCAGCGCCTCGTCTTGCCCGATGACCCGCAAGCGCAGCCGATCTTCCATAGTGATCAGCTTCTTAACTTCGCCCTCGAGCATCTTCGAGACCGGAATGCCGGTCCACTTGGAGACAATGCGAGCCACATCTTCTTCGTCAACTTCTTCTTTCAACATCCGATGCCCGCTTTTGCTGTCGATCAGTGCGGTGACTTTACTTAATTCCTCTTCGGTCTGCCGGATGAGCCCGTAACGAATCTGCGCCACGCGCTCCAGATTCCCTTTCCGCTCCTCGGCCGCCTCTTCAGCCTTGAGCTGCTCAAGTTTTTCTTTCAGCGCGCGAGCCTTTGCAATCAGATCTTTTTCCTGCTTCCACTTGGCTTTCAGCGCATTCGCCTGCTCCCGGATTTCGGCCAGTTCTTTCTCGACAATCGCCAGGCGCTCTTTTGAATTCCTATCATCTTCTTTTTTCAGTGCCTGCTTTTCGATTTCAAGTTGCGTGGCCCGCCGCTCCAGTTGATCGATTTCCGTGGGCATGGAGTCGATCTGGATGCGCAGCGACGATGCGGCCTCATCGATCAGATCGATTGCCTTATCTGGCAAGAAGCGATCGGAAATATAGCGATGTGACAAGGTTGCAGCGGCAACGATGGCCGAATCTTTTATGCGCACGCCATGATGCACCTCGTACTTTTCCTTCAACCCGCGCAAGATGGCGATGGTATCTTCAACGTTCGGCTCGCCCACAAACACAATCTGGAAGCGACGCTCGAGCGCGGCATCTTTTTCGATGTACTTGCGATATTCGTTGAGCGTGGTTGCGCCAATCGCCCGCAACTCGCCGCGAGCAAGCGCCGGCTTTAGCATGTTGGACGCGTCGATCGAGCCTTCCGCGGCGCCCGCTCCCACCAGCGTGTGCAACTCGTCGATGAAGAGAATGATCTGGCCCTGCGAATCTTCGATTTCCTTGAGCACGGCCTTGAGGCGGTCCTCGAATTCGCCGCGATATTTCGCTCCGGCGAGCATGGCTCCAAGATCGAGCGCGACGACACGCTTGTTCTTCAAAATCTCAGGCACGTCTCCCGAGACGATGCGCTGAGCTAGTCCTTCGACAATGGCAGTCTTGCCGACCCCGGGCTCGCCAATCAGCACCGGATTATTTTTCGTGCGCCGCGACAGCACCTGTATCACGCGGCGAATTTCTTCATCGCGCCCAATTACCGGATCAAGCTTGCCGCGACGCGCCTGCTCCGTCAGATCGCGAGCATAACGCTCGAGCGCCTGATACTTCCCTTCCGGATTCTGGTCGGTGATGCGCTGCGAGCCTCGAACCGAGGTTAGTGCCTTTAGGATCGCGTCATGCGTCGCGCCAAAACGCGCCAGCAACTGCTGCGCCGGATCGCGCTTCAGATCCGTCAACGCCAGCAGCATGTGCTCCGTAGACACGTATTCATCTTTGAAGCCGTCGGCTTCCTTAAACGACTTCTCCAGAAGCTGATTGACCTGCGACGACATCGCTGGCTGCTGCGCGCCGCTGCTTCCCGAAACTTTCGGCAGTTTTTCAATTTCTCTGTACAGATCGCTGAGCACGGCCTGCGGGCCGATGCCGATTTTTTCCAGCACCGGCGCGACTATACCTTCGCGGTCTTCAACGAGCGCGGCAAGCAGGTGCAGCGGAGCCAATTCCGGATTGCCGTGCTCGGAGGCGAGTTCGTTTGCGCGCTGAATCGCTTCCTGCGCTTTTACTGTGAATTTGTCCCAACGGATTGCCATGAATCTACCTCTCTATCGCTAGTCATTTCCATTATTAATTACTTACTTCGACCCATAATTGCTTACTTCAAATTGTCATTCCGAACACAGCGAAGAACCTATTCGGCTATTTTCCGCGAAAAATGCAGAGGTACTTCCCTTCGCTCAAAATGACAGTTCCACTTAGATGTTCAAATTACAATTACAAAATGCCCCTTGAAAAATAAAACAGGAGGCGATAATTTCTCGCCTCCCGCTCAGTTTACAACTGCCGATTTAACTCGACCACTTAGGCGGCGACTTTGGCGCTCTTTGGCTCTTTGCCTTCCAGCGTCTTCTGTCCGCCAACGTTCACTTTGATCTGCTTCGGCTTGGCTTCGGCCTTTTTCGACAGCTTGATCTTCAGCACGCCCTTGTCATAGTCGGCCTGAACGTTTTCCTGGTCGACGGTCTGGGGCAAGGTGAAGGTGCGGGTGAAGCTGCCATACTGACGCTCCACGCGGCGGTAGTTCTCTTCTTTCTCTTCCTGCTCGAACTTGCGCTCGCCATGCACCGTCATCGTGTTGTTCTCGATGCGGACATCGATGTCTTTCTCTTCGATCCCCGGCACTTCGATCTTCAAAATGACGTTGTGTTCGTCTTCGTCGACATCAACGGGCGGTGCGAACGATGTGTTGTTAAGGGCCTCTTCCCGGCCTTCGTTATTTCCATAAGAATCGCGGAACAGCCGGTTCATCCGGTCCTGGATGGTGACAAACTCACGGAAGGGATCCAAACGGGTAATCAAAGTCATGACTAAATCCTCCTACTTAAAATCTTAGAAATTACGCTGGCGCTCCCCAAGGGAGTCGCGCTCACTTCATTAGCGTTACAACATCATAAAATATGAGTGTGTTACTGTCAAGTAGTAAATAAGCAATAGTTTCAATCAGTTACAGCGAAGATCAGGCATTGCAAGTACCTGGTTTCAGGGACGCTCAACAGTATTGGGTGGTCTTTTGACGCTCCGCGACACTCGATCAGTCGCAGCGATTTATGGGCGTCCCGCGCCGCATCTGCCAGTACTCCGAAGAAATCCGCAGGGCTCACGTGAAAGGAGCAGGAGCAAGTGATCAGAATTCCACCCGGACGCAGCATCTTCATGGCCCGGAGGTTTAGTTCCTTGTATCCGCCCAAGGCCTTTTCCAAGTCACGCTTGGTCTTGGCAAAGGCGGGCGGATCCAGAATGATGGTGTCGTAACGCCGTTTTGCGGCAGAATACTCTCGCAGCAGATCAAAGGCATTAGCCTCCATCCACTCCAATTCGCGCCCATTCAGCGCAGCATTCTTCTCCGCCATTTCGAGGGCTGGACGTGAACTGTCCACTCCCACGACACTCGAGCACTTGGACTCGTTTTGCAGAGCGAGGTGTAGAGTGAAGCCTCCCTGATAGCAAAAAGCGTCGAGCGCCTCGCCGTGCGCATACAGCGCGGCGGCGGCATAGTTTTCTCTCTGATCCAGAAACGCTCCAGTCTTTTGACCCTCCATGCCTTGGTAGTGAAACTTGACACCGTTCATTTCAATCTCGGTCGACGCCGTGTCTCCCCAAAGCAGTCCAGATTGCCGGGGCGGCAATTGCTCAAGCTCGCGAATACGGGGATCGACCCGTTCGACGATGCCTGCAGGCTGCAGTTCATCTCGCAACGTTTGCAGGATGGCATGGCGAACCGGAGCGGCGTCCATGGCCTGAGTAAGAATTTGCAGCGAGATCACATCGTTATAGCGGTCGATGATCAGGCCGGGCAGAAAGTCGGTTTCACTGAAGACCACCCGATAAGCGTCGGTATCCTGCACAACTTCCTTGCGGTAGGCAATGGCTGCGCGAATGCGCTCGGCTACCAGCGCTGGCAGATCGGTAACCGACCCATGGGAAATCATACGGATCGCGATCTGCGAGGATGAACTGTAAAGCGCGCTGCCGAGGAATTTTCCGCGCTGATCGTGAACCCGGACGACCGAGCCCGGCGGCAAATTGTTCGCCGCAGCAAGCTCAACATCCGAACGATAGACCCAGGGATGCCGCGCCTGTAGACGCGCCACTCCTCGCGTGGAAAGTTTTACGGAGGGCTCCGTTAATTTAGTGGGCGCAGTTTTCTTCGACATGAATTGATGTTATAGCGAAAAGAGAGAGTGGTGATGGGCCACCCTTGTGTAGGGCTGACACTCTTGTCCGCCACAGTCCGCAACAAATTCGAAAGCGGCGGACAAGAGTGTCCGCCCCACACGGGCCACAAAGGTAAGATAAGACCAGCGTGAATTCAGAAAATCTTCGTAAGCTCTTCGAGCAGGTTCAGAAAAAGCGTCTGTCGCCCGACGAGGCCGTCGAGCGGCTGCGGCATCTTCCGTTCGAGGATCTCGGCTTCGCCAAGGTTGATCATCATCGGGCGCTTCGCCAGGGCATGCCCGAAGTGATCTTTTCCCAGGGCAAGACACCGCATCAGGTGGCAGAAATATTCAGCCGCTTAGCCGCCCACGGCGGCAACGTACTCGCGACGCGCGCCACAGAGGACCAGTATTCCGCCGTCGCGGCAATGGCGAAAGCCGCCAGAGGCCAATCTCGATATACACCTGAGTATCGTCCGCTGGCTCGTGCCATTGTCCTGAAGCGCGACCGCAAGCGCTACGGCAAGGGCGTGATTGCAGTCGTTTCCGCGGGCACCAGCGATATTCCGGTGGCCGAGGAGGCGGTTATCACGGCGGAATTGATGGGCAACCGGGTTCAGCATATCTATGACGTCGGGGTAGCAGGTATCCATCGCCTGTTAGCGCATCGCGCCGAGCTCGCGAAAGCGCGGGTGATTGTAGTTTGCGCGGGAATGGAAGGCGCGCTGCCAAGCGTTGTCGGGGGCTTGGTCGGAGTGCCGGTGATCGCGGTTCCGACAAGCATAGGCTACGGCGCTGCGTTCGAAGGTCTGGCGGCATTGCTCGGAATGATGAACTCCTGCGCTTCGAACGTGAGCGTAGTAAATATCGATAACGGATTCGGAGCCGGCTACGTGGCCTCGCTCATCAATCGCAGGTGAGGCAAGCGGATTCATCAACCGCTACTGTGCATACGCCTTCTTAACTCTTCCTGGCAGCGCGACCCATTCCGCAGTCGATTCTGTGGCAAAGTAATAACGGATGCCGAGTTTGAAAGATCCCCGCCTTTCCGGGCGAGTCGCCTTCAACTATCCCAACTTCGTCTCTTACACGCTGGCGCGAACCCTGGTCGTGACGTCGCTTGAAATGCTCTCTGTGGCCGTGGGATGGCAGGTATATGAGATTACAAAGCGCCCGATCGATCTCGGTTACGTCGGCCTCGCTCAGTTTGCGCCCGGCTTCCTGTTATTTCTGTTCGCCGGACACGCCGCCGATTTATTCGACCGCCGCAAGCTGCTTATGGATTGCTATGCGGGATTTGCTCTGTGCTCGGGATTGCTCCTCGCCATCAGCCAGCTAGTTCCGCACTCCGTGCATGCGATCTATGTGGTGCTGGTCCTACTTGGCATTTTTCGCTCTTTCAGTTTTCCGGTGAGCCGCGCCATCCTTCCGCAACTGGTTCCTGAAGAACATTTTTCGAACGCGGTGGCTTGGAATGCCAGTACCTTTCAAATCGCAACCATCGCAGGTCCCGTGATTGGAGGCATAGCTTACGCGGTGTTTCGTGGGCCACAAGCGGTATATGCCATCGCTGTCGCCGTTTCCGTTCTCTCCACGATACTCACTTTGCGAATTCACCCATTGCCCGTGACATCTCAAAAGCAATTCGCGGAGCGCGAGCCCATCAGCCTTCGCACTGTACTGGCCGGTTTTCACTTTATCTGGAAGCAAAAGGTGATACTGGGTTCGATCACGCTTGACATGTTTGCCGTTCTGCTTGGCGGAGCAGTCGCACTGCTGCCAATTTATGCCAGAACTATTCTGCATACGGGCCCGTGGGGGCTCGGGTTGTTGCGGAGCGCTCCCGGGATCGGCGCCGCCATCACTGCGATCGTAGTTGCTTATCGCCCCATCGAGCGCCGCGCCGGGCTAACCATGTTTCTGGCGGTCGGAGCATTCGGTGTGTTGACCATTCTCTTTGGCATCTCGCACAGCTTGATTTTTTCGATGGCCGCGCTGTTATTGACTGGCGCCGCTGATATGGTAAGCGTGATCATCCGCGCCATGCTGGTGCAGATCGCTACTCCCGATGGAATGCGGGGCCGAGTCAACGCGGTAGATTTTCTGTTCATCGGAGTTTCAAACGAGTTGGGCGAGTTCGAATCGGGCCTGACGGCGCAATGGTTCGGCGTGGTACCGGCGGTTGTGCTCGGCGGAGTTGGAACTCTGATCGTGATCGGTGTCTGGGCATGGATCTTCCCGGAACTGCGCAAGGCAGACCGCCTGTCTGTCGCGGAGTTGATGCCGAAAGAGAGTTGATGCAAAGTCAAGGGCAAGGCCGGACTCGATGGGAACGGTGGCACTAAAGGGGCTCTTTAGTGCGAAAATTAGGCCAGGACAGGGCTATAAATGGCCCCTTGGTGCCATACCGCACCATCGATTCGGGGATTAAGTGCAACCAAAGGAGTGGTATCATTCTCTAAGTTAAGGTCGGGCTCTTCTGGGGTTCCGGCGGTTAAAATTCTCGGTAAAGGTGACGATCATGGCTTGGACCAGCCCGGTTTTCGAAGAAGTAGTTCTCTGCTGCGAAATCAATTCCTACGTGAGCGCAAAACTCTAAACCTGCAAGATGCAGATTCTAATCCTCGGTTCTGCGGCCGGGGGTGGGTTTCCGCAGTGGAACTGCGGCTGCGGAAACTGTGTTGGGGTTCGTAACAACAAGTTTCCGGGGAAGGCCCGCACGCAAGCGCAGATCGCGATCAGCTCTGATTCATCTTCGTGGTTTTTGGCCGGGGCCTCGCCCGACTTGGCCCGTCAAATTGAGAAATCCCCGCAACTGCACCCACGCTCGTCGCGCGACTCTCCAATCACTGGCGTAGTCTTGAGCAGCGCCGATCTTGATCACGTCTTGGGATTGCTGTTGCTCCGCGAACTTCAGCCATTGAGGGTGTATGCCGCATCCTCAGTTTTGAGTATTCTGCGCGAAGAAAACAGCATGTTTGGCATGCTCAATCGAGTTGAGCCGCAGGTCGTCTGGACGCCGATGAACTCAGGAACGCCGTTTCCGCTATTATCAGCCGCTGGAAAAGACTCCGGCCTGCGCTGCGACGTTCTTTACCTTTCGGGGCGTTATCCCAAGTACGTGAAAGCTCAGGCCGCAAAGCTAGACTTGGCGAAGGCGGGCGCTGCCCTCTTTTTCAAATCGGCTTCGGGGGCCAGAGTTGCTTACCTTCCCGCTGTCGGCAATGTCAACAATATCCTACTTGAAAGAATCGAAGGTGCCGACCTGCTTTTGTTTGATGGCACTTTTTGGAGTGACGATGAGCTCATACGCGTGCAGGGCGGGGGAGATACCGCGCATCAAATGGGTCACATTCCCATGGAGGAGAGTCTGAATTTGCTGAAAGACATTAAAGTTGGGCGCAAAATGTTTATTCACCTCAACAATACGAATCCGATATTGAACGAAACGAGTCCCGAACACAGGGCGGTCCGGCAGGCTGGGTGGGAAGTGGCGGAGGATAATTGGCAGGTAGAACTGTAGCCCCGGAAGATACAGCGAGCGCTCCGAAGCTTACATTCGAAGAGCTACGCTCCGCACTTCGACGTGTGGGTGAGGAGCGCTATCACCACCGCCATCCATTTCACCTGCTGATGCACGAAGGGAAGCTGAGCCGCGGGCAATTACAGGCTTGGGCTCTGAACCGTTACTACTATCAGTCGATCATTCCACTCAAGGACGCGATTATTCTTTCCCGCGCGCTTGATCCTTCTTTCCGGCGTGTATGGCGAAAGCGCATCGTCGATCATGACGGAGACGAAAAGCGCGAGGGCGGAATTTTGCGTTGGATTAAGTTGGCGGAAGCCGCCGGCCTCGATCGCAAGAGGGTCATGCGAGGAGATGAAGTACTGCCCGCTACGCGGTTCATCGGCAACGAATATCTCAATCTCGTGCGGACGAGGCCTTTTGTCGAATGCGTAGCGTCCTCGTTAACTGAACTCTTTTCGCGTGACCTGATTACGTTGCGCATGGAGAAATTGCGCCATCATTATCCGTGGCTTGCCTCGGGACTGGACTATTTCGAAGCGCGGCTCACGGAGGCTCCGGAAGATGCGGCCTTCGCGTTGCAATATGCCTTCGATCACACGTCTACACGGGCACAGCAGGAAGGCGTCATTCAGGCATTGCGTGATAAATGCGACATCCTTTGGGCGCAGCTGGACGCGCTATATTTCGCCTACGTCGAACCAGGATGGCCGCCTCCGGGGGCTTTCACCATCGGTTGATGGTGTAAAAATGACTGATGAAGTGAACATGATTGATGGTGTGAAAAAACACGAGGGGAATCGGGCTGAACTTACCGAGGCGAGCATTCCAAAATTTGCCGCTGGGTGCCGCTGGGGCGGAACTACCGAAGCTCCGGTCGTGCTTTTTCCCGAGGGCGCAATCCGGGTTGAAGGGACAGGGCGCATCATTCTTGAACTCTGCGACGGCCATTTTTCGCTGGCCGAAATTATGCAGAAGCTGGAAGCGCAATTCTTGTTAGCGCCCAAAGAAAAGATTCGCGCGGACGTGCGCGTGTTTCTGGAGCAGCTGCATGCCAAGCGCATCATTGATTTCTAAGACCGATCATTAAGACCGATCATTAGAACGTAACTGGAGTTTAAAAGATGTCGTCATCCTGAGCGAAGCGAAGGACCCCTACTCCCGGCACACATTCTCGGTCGAGTAGGGGTCCTTCGACTCCGCGATGTCATGCGCTTTCGCGCATGACGTCACTTCGCTCAGGATGACACGTGAGTTAGTGTCAATGCAGAATCCGCTGGCTTTGATCGCCGAGATTACGCACCGTTGCCCGCTGCACTGCGTGTATTGCTCCAATCCGCTGGAAATGATATCGCGGAAAGAAGAACTCTCAACTGCCGACTGGCTGCGTGTTTTCGCCGAGGCGGCTGCGATGGGTGTTCTGCATTTGCATCTCACCGGAGGCGAGCCGCTGGCTCGTCCAGATCTTACAGAGCTGATCGCTGGGGCAAGGCAATCGCGTCTGTACACCAACCTGATCACCTCCGGAATTGGTCTTTCGCGCGAACGCCTGGCGCAGCTTGTGGAAGCCGGACTCGATCACATCCAACTAAGTTTTCAGGATTCGAACGACGGACACGCGAACTGGATTGCCGGAACACGCGCCCATGCACACAAAATTGAACTGGCCACGTGGATACGGGAACATCGCATTGCATTCACCACAAATTTAGTCGTCCATCGTCAAAACATCGATCACCTCGAAGAAATGATTGTCGCGCTCGAGGCTTTTCATCCCGATCGCATGGAGATTGCGCACGCGCAGTATTACGGATGGGCGCTGAAAAACCGTTCAGCGTTACTGCCTACGCGTGCGCAACTGGACAGTGCGGTTGCGGTAGTGGCAGCGGCAGAGGAGCGTCTGCGCGGAAAAATCCGAATCGACATGGTCGTTCCGGACTACCACGCTCGTTTTCCGAAAGCCTGCATGGGTGGATGGGGACGCCAGTTGCTTCTGATCGACCCCGCTGGCCGAGCGTTGCCTTGTCATGCGGCGGGCGTAATTCCGGGGATGACCTTTGATAACGTACGCGAGAACACGCTGGAGTGGATCTGGCAGAAGTCCGAAGCGTTCCAGAAATTTCGAGGCGAAGACTGGATGCCCGAGCCCTGCCGTTCCTGCGATCGCCGAACAGAAGATTTCGGGGGATGCCGCTGCCAGGCTTTTCTGCTCACCGGCAATGCCGCCGCGACAGATCCAGTATGCGAACTTTCTCCGTTACATCGGCTGATTGAAGACGCGGTGAGGGAAGATGCCAAGACAGAGACTGCGCCGGACGCTAGCGCGGGGACTTTTCACGCCTTACCAGAAACCATGAACGGTTTCTGGACTTATCGCACCGATCCAAAGTGAAAAATCCAAGTAAGGGCGGCAGTGCACCTTGAACTTCTGTTCGAAGTCCGATGCCACCAAAGAACTACTTGAAAGCCTCGACGTATAGCGAATGGGGCAGATCCTTCGAATCTGCCGGCTCGAACGGTGGAACGCTGCTCCCATAAAGGCGACTGTTTCCTTCCGCTGATCTCTCAACTTGCCCGAATCCCGCTTCGCGAAGCTCTTCATCGATATAACTGAAATCGAATGCGGTCCGGTGTTGCCCGTCGCAGAAAACAAAATTGGAAAACCTTCCCCCTAGTGAATCGAAGTGACGTGGAAAGGAATTGTCGAACCACTCGCTGCGTGCCTGAGAGTAGGCTGTGATCGCGCTTTCCAGGCTGGGAACGACGATCCGGATCCCCCCACCATTCTTCAAGACGCGCACACATTCCCGAAGAAGCCGTTTCAATTCGTCGGGGTAGAAGTGCTCGAACATGTGAGTCGAATAGATTGAATCGACCGAGCTTGAGGGAAACGGAAGCCCATTGCGAACATCGAGCCATACGTCGATTTTATTGAAAAGATTACCGTCAATATTCACAAAGCCGGACAAGTATTTCGTTCCGCAACCAAGATGCAAATGACGAGCGCCGTTTCCATGACGTCGACCCGTTACAAAGCGCCGAAGCAAGTAATTCGGGACGGTCGCCTTGGAAATGCCCAAAAACGCCAGGTCTTTATAGCGCTGGTGAAGCAATCGAACCTCCGCAAATCGTGATCGCCATGCCTGACTGGATGTCGCCCTCTAGAATGAGAGTCTTCAATTATAGAGCACCGATGCAGCCCCCGGAGCGGCTTTTGGGGTGGGTGCTTTTTCATCGAATAAATTCATCGGATGACATTGATTGAGGTGCGTGTTTGAGATGCCAGGCTGGATCGATGACGTCGTATCAGTAGAAGGAATCGTACTTAGTAACCGTCCAGCCTGATTCTTTCTTTTCTTCCGTCACGGAAAAGAGATCCTTGTAAGTAGAATCCTGGCTAGGTCCGTTGTAGCGCTCGCCTTTGTAATGGAGAATCACAAGCGGAGGCGCATCTTCCCACTCCACAAGGTTCCACTTCAGCAGAGGATGCTGAGATTCGGAGTTGCAGACGAAGTCGGCCCGCTTCCGGCGATAATCTCTTTCCCACTGAGCCAGCAACTTGCGGCAATTGCCGTCGCGCATCTCGCCGATGAAACTGTTGGCGGTTCGTTCGATGGTGCGGTCGCGAAACGGGTTCATGGTGATGCTGATCGGCATCTGGTTCAATGGATCGCGTTCGTCGGATCGCGATAGCACTGGCGGCTGATTGCTGAGCCAATACAGATACCCAAGAAACACGGCGACGATCAGGCCACCGGTGCCCAGTGCAATCGCCAGATGCGTGCGAGAAACTTGCATACTTTCAAGTTTGGCTGCGCTGGGGGCGGGGGGCAAGATTACTTTTGACACTTTCGCAAGCATGGAAGCTATACGCTGTGGCTTGAACGGCCGATTGCAGCTCGCCTCAAGAGGGTCAGGCACACCGTTTCACCAGTCGGGTTAGGTGCAGCGTGGGTTTGTGTTTTCCAAAGTGGCGGCGTATATTTGGTGATGAATACTGTTGTGTCGTAGTTTCAGGATTGTCGAAGCACACCAGTGGGCGAAAGCCCACTTTTTAGTTGGCGCTGTTAACTCTCCTGAATTGGCGCGGTAATCGGGCGCAAATCGCTGAAAACATGGCGTTTGATTTAGATAAGGTCCGGCAGATTGCCGAGCGGGTGGCGGGCTCGAGCGGGCTGGAAGTGGTCGAAGTGGAGGTGTGCGGCGCGGGCAAGCACCGTACGCTTCGCGTGTTTATTGATCGCCCATTTATTGATAGTCCATTTATCGACCGGCTAGGGGCATCGCCAGTTGCGGATCGCCCTGATGGCGTGACGCACGAGGACTGCTCCAACTTCAGCCGCGAGTTTGGGACGATTGTCGACGTTGAAGATGCGTCTCCGGGCGGGTCATATGTGCTCGAGGTTTCGTCCCCGGGGCTGGATCGCAAGCTGACGAAGCCGGCAGACTTTGAGCGCTTTCGCGGGCAACGCGTCAAGTTAATGACACGGGAGCCGGTGAATAACAACCGTCATTTTGAGGGGAAGCTGGAAAGTTTCGAGAATGGAAAACTGGTTCTGGATTTGAGCGCGGCGCGTAAGAAGATGCGTCCTAAAGAAGGCGCAGCGTCAAAAATTGAAGTCGAGTTAAGGAACGTAGAGAAGGCGAACCTGGTTCCTGAGATTTAAGACCTGACACCTTAACAGTTTGGACTTTTTTATGGCTAGTGAGCTCTACAACATTATTGAAGGGGTCAGCCGGGAGAAAGGCATTGATCCGCAAATTGTAGTGAGCGCAGTTGAGGACGCCATTGTCGTGGCTACGCGCAAGTACTACAAGACGCAGGAAAACTTACGTGCCGTGCTGGATAAGGACAGCGGCAAGATCAACGCGTATGCGGTGAAGTCGATTGTCGAAGGTCCAGAGCAGGTGGAGGATCCCAATCTTCAGGTGACGGTCGATCAAGCGCGCAAGCTCGATCCCAGCGCGGAAGCGGGCGGAGAACTGTTGATTCCGAAAGTGACCGAGGGAATCCTCGGACGGATCGCGGCGCAACTGGCGAAGCAGGTCATATTTCAGAAGGTGCGCGAGGCGGAGCGCGACACGGTCTACAACGAATACATTGGGCACGTAAACGAGATCGTGAATGCAACGGTGAAGCGGCTCGAAGGTCCCGATGTAATCCTCGATATCGGAAAGGCAGAAGCGCGCATGGGACGCAAGGAGCAGTCGCGGCTGGAGTCTTTCGCCGTCGGTGAGCGAATTCGAGTCGTCATCGTACGCGTGGAAAAAGCGGTGAAGGGGCCTGGAGTCGTCGCTTCGCGATCGGCGCCGGAATTGGTACAGCATCTCTTCCAGACCGAGGTGCCGGAAATTTATGACGGCACCGTGGTTATTCGCGCCATCGCGCGAGAGGCGGGCGAGCGAACGAAGATTGCCGTCATGTCGAAGGACAAGGACGTGGACGCGGTAGGCGCGTGCGTAGGCATGAAAGGCATGCGGGTGCAATCAATTATTCGCGAGTTGCGCGGAGAAAAGATTGACATCATCGAGTATCACGAGGATCCGGTTACGTTCGCGGAGAAAGCGCTACAGCCGGCGAAAGTCAGCCGCGTAACGATTGTGGATGCAACAGATAAGCATCTGGAAGTTGTGGTGGATGACACGCAGCTTTCGCTCGCAATCGGGAAAAAAGGCCAGAACGTGCGCCTGGCGGCCAAGCTGCTTGGGTGGAAGATCGACATTAAGAGCGAAGAAGAGAAGCGCCAGGAAGTCGAACAGCAGATGTCGGCACTGGTTACGCAGACGGTAACTCCGCTGGAAATAGTTACGGGACTCGGCGAAGGCCTGGTCGAGAAACTGAAGGCAGCAGGCGTGAACACAGTGGAATCGCTGGCTGATATGACACCGGAGCAACTGGAAGCCATTGAAGGTATTGGCCCTAAAACGGTGGAAAAAATCAGTATCGCGGTGAATAATTACTTTGCTGGCCTCGATGGCGGCGAGCCTGTAGCCGAGTCGGAACCGGAAGGCGCTTTGGAAGCGGCATCCGAGACCGCTTTGAACGAAGAGTCCATAACAGAAGGTTCGGCCGAGGCGGATGCCTTAGCTGAATCGATGCCCGGCGAGACGGCATCAGCAGAAGACGGCGCTGAGGTCGCGACGGAACAAGCTTCATCCGAAGAAGCTGCGGCCCAAGAAGAAGTTCCGGAAGACAAGCAAGATACGAAGATCTGAATTGTGAGAGGGGCAAGTTTGGAGTTACTTCCGAACCGCGTACGCGAGGCTCGTCAAAAGAGGCGAACTGGAGCCGGGCCAAGATGGCCCCGTCAAGATCGATCGACATTTTTCGCGAGGTTAGACATGCGCTCTTAGATATACGAAATTAGCAGCACAGAATAGGACACGATAAGCGGATGAGTAAGATTCGAATTAACGATTTAGCCCGTGAGTTGGAAGTCAAGAGCAAGGAAATTCTCGACGTTTTAACCACGGTTGGCATTACGGAAAAGAAAACGCACTCTAGCTCTCTCGAGGATCACGAGGCGGATCTGGTGCGGAAACATCTTCGTGGCCGGTCCGACGCTGCGCCGAGTTCCTCGAAGACTTCGCGCACCTCTACGAGCGAAGACGGTATTAAGACAAAGATCGACCTGTCAAATATTTCCCGGCCGGGCGACGTGCTCCGTGCCATTACTCAGCAAAAAGGTGTAGCTGAAGCACCTGCAGCCCGCCCACCTGCCAGGTCACCCGTTACGCCGACAGCAGTTGAAGCCAAAGCATCGGCTCCCGCAGCGTCCGCATCCTCGTCGACACCGAAGGCAGTTGCACCTAAAACATCTAACGACGCACCGCAAGCGACGCCTCCCGCGCCGAGGATGGTAACACCTGCTTCTGTGGCTGCGACGTACCGGCCGCCGTCCGTGGTGGTTATTCCGCCCAAGGTTCCTGCAACACCACCGGCTGCAAGCACTCCGTCTCCGTCTGTCTCGACAAGTGCTGTGCCGCCTGCGATCGCTGTTCCGCCACGGGCTATGTCTCCATCCGTGCAAGCTCCCACCGCCCCGTCAGCAACCAGTAATATCACGCAAATGCAGAGCGCGGCGCCCGCAAGGCCGGCGGCTCCAATTGCGCCACCGCCGCGGATGATCATGCCGCAGACTGGCCCGCGACCGGTTTATAAGGCTCCTATGGCTCCGCCGTCAGCGGCGCCAGGCGCGACCTCGCGACCTGCGCCAGGGCGCCCGGTGCCTGGGCAACCGATTTTTCAGCGCACTGCTCGACCGCCGGTTCCAGGGCAAGCCCGTCCGCCGCTTCGACCCGGCGAACGGCGACCGATGCATCCGACCCGAGTAGCGCCCGCAGGTTCTCGTCCGCTGGGAGTAGGTCCGGGAGCGGGAATGCTGCCGCCGGGACCAACTCGTCCAGGAAGCCGTCCGGGGGGGCCTTCGCGCCGTCCGGGGCAGAGATATGTTCCGCGTGGCGTGAAGGAAGGCCCGATGAAGGGCTACACTCCGCCTCCGCGAATGACGATTAGCAACGAGCCGGCACCGATCACGCGCAACATCACGATCACCGAAGGTATCTCGGTAAAAGATCTGGCCGAGAAGTTGGGCATTCGCGCCAAGGATGTGATTGCGCGGCTAGTGGTGCGCGGAGTCTTCGCGACAATTAACCAAACCCTCGACGCGGAACTCGCCAGTGAGATGGCGCGATTCTTTGGAGCAGACACGGACGTCATCACCTTTGAAGAGCAGGCCGCGAAAGATACAACCGAAGCCACCGAGAGCAGCGAAGAAGGCGCGGAGGCCATTCCTCGTCCACCAGTCGTTACCATCATGGGCCACGTCGACCACGGCAAGACCACCCTGCTCGATTCCATTCGCTCCACAAATGTCGCTGGAGGCGAGGCGGGGGGCATCACGCAGCACATCGGCGCGTACAAGGTGGCTATCACTGATAAAGCGTCCCCAGCCTATGGACGTGAAATCGTGTTCCTGGATACTCCCGGTCATGAGGCTTTCACGCGCATGCGTTCGCGCGGGGCGAAAGCGACCGATATCGTTGTGCTCGTGACCGCAGCTGACGACGGCGTCATGCCACAAACGGTCGAAGCCATCGATCACGCGCATGCTGCTGAAGTCCCCATCATTGTTGCGGTCAACAAAATCGACAAGCCGGGCGCCCTGCCAGAGCGTGTAAAAAAGCAACTTGCCGATCGCGGCCTCGTTCCCGAAGAGTGGGGCGGCAAGACTGTTTTCGTCGACGTTTCCGCAAAACAGAAAACGAATCTGAATCTGCTGATGGAAATGATCTTGCTGACGGCGGACCTGCAGGAATTGAAAGCTACTCCCGGACGCGCCGCCAGCGGATTAGTGCTCGAAGCCAAACTTGATCGCGGGCGCGGGCCCGTTGGAACCATCCTGGTGCAGAACGGCACGCTGCGCGCCGGCGACAACTTCGTCGTGGGCAACGTATACGGAAAAGTACGAGCGATGTTCGACGATCGCGGCAAGGCGCTGAAGGAAGCAGGCCCTTCGACTCCAGTAGAAATTATTGGACTGGAAGGGCTGCCGCAGGCTGGCGATCAGTTCGTTGTAGTGACGGACCGCGAGAAAGCGCGCGATATCTCTGAATACCGCGAGCAGAAATTCCGCGAAGCGACTTTGGCAAAGAGTTCGCGCGTTTCGCTAGAAGGCCTTGCTGAGCAACTGAAGACGGCGGGCATGAAAGAATTGAACGTCATCCTCAAAGCCGACGTGCAGGGATCGGTCGAAGTGCTGGGCGATTTGCTGGGCAGACTGTCGAACGAAAAAGTCCGGCTGAAGTTGCTTCGCTCGGGCATCGGTGCGATCACCGAGACCGACGTGTTGCTGGCTTCGGCATCGAATGCCATCATTATTGGCTTCAATGTGCGTCCGGAGCGCAAAGCTCAAGAACTGGCCGATCAAGAAAAGGTCGATATTCGTCTGCACTCGATCATTTACGAGTTGCAGGATGAGATCAAGCGCGCCATGACCGGATTGCTTGAGCCGACAATTAAAGAGACTTACCAGGGACGCGCCCAGGTGCAGGAAACCTTCCGCATTCCGAAAGTGGGAACAATTGCCGGATGCCGCGTCAGCGATGGCTTGATCAAACGCGATTCCGAAGTCCGGCTGCTGCGCGATGACATCGTCGTCTTCAAGGGCAAAGTGGCGTCGCTGCGGCGTTTCAAGGATGACGCCTCTCAGGTCACGAGCGGCATGGAATGCGGAATATCCATCGCGAACTACGGAGACATCAAAGCTGGCGACGTAATTGAAGCTTTTGTGACGGAGAGAATTGCGGCCGAGGCAATCAAGTAAAAACCTCGCAGCATTTTAATCAGATGTATTCAGCAAAAGAGCCGGGCAACCACGCCCGGCTCTTTTGCTTTCACAGCTCTCCTACTGCGTTGCCTGCTGAGCGAACGATCCTCCGACGTTGGAATCTTCCTCCACCATAACTCCCGCATTAGGAGAACTGAGATAGAAGACCATGCCGGGAGATGTGGTGTTCACGTTGTTCACGACTACGGTGACACGTCCATTTGCACTGACTTGATACGTCGCGGTCGTGCCGAGCGTAGTCACTTGCCCGCTGCCAGCGCTCGGCAGGAACGAGTTTGACTCCTGATTCCACTTCAAGATTCCGCTGCCAGATGGCGAGAATATTCCCACCCGATCCTTGATGCCTCCGGTATCGATTCCATCCATAGTGAAAGCGGCTTGACTGGTAAGGGTAGTGCCGGTCTGCAGGGTATAGATGCCATCCTCCACTGCAGTGGCGCTGTTAACGAGGAAATAGGCACGAGAGCTATTGACCATCCAGAAAATCTGCGGGTTTATTGTCCCGCCTGCGAGGGTCAGGTTGAGAGTTCCACGGCCATTTGCGGCCAAGGTGTAGGTGCCGCTCGAAACGGTCAGGTTGGGATTCACCGTCGTATCCTGCACATAGTCCACCGAGCCAGCCGTAATGTTGCCATTGCCGTCGCTGGTAAATACACCGGCCGAGTGAATGGCCTGTGCGCCACTGACACCGGTGTCGCCCGCGCTGCTGAATACATAGGATGTGCCGGCGGCGAGGGTTGCGAGAGAAAACGTCCCGCTTTGCGCTTCTGCCATTCCGATCTCGAGCGAACCGTTATTCGCCAGGAAGTGGAACTTGGTCGAATTTACAACGTAGTAATTAAACGCTGTCCCATCACTCAGAGTGAACGCTCCCCGGCCATTGGAATCGGGCGCGGACATAGCGACGGAGCTCGTGACTGGCACGCTGTTGGACGTGATTCCGAGATCAAGCAGATCTTCCGTACCCGAGATAGCTCCTGCGGTGATCGTGATGCCACCCACGCGCGAACTTCCATTTTGCCGGTGCGCCTTAAACACATAAGCGCCGGAGGGTGCAGACGTGAACGCCGTCGTGTCCTGCAATTCCCCGTAACCCGACGATGTTGCGCCGCTGTCTTGCTGCATAACGTAAAAGTGCCCATCATCGATCATGGTGATGGCATAGCTTGAACCGCCGACCGTGATGCTGCCGGTGCCGTCGCTAGAGATGATATAGGTGCCCGACTCAGGGAGGGTGGGAGGGTTAAGAAATTGCCCGTCTTGATTAAAGTCGTCAACAATAACGCTGAGATTGCCTGCTCCATCGGCCGTGAAAACGAGCGTTTCAGAGAATGGGTCGGCGGAGGTCCCCGCCGTATTGACCCCAGTTCCGGTCTGCGCGATTACATATTGTCCCTTAAGACTGGCTCTGCTGAAAGTACCGCCAAGTGGTGTAATGCGACCACCGCTGGAGCCGCATGCGACTGTAAAAAGCACGCCCACTATGGCCGCGACGGGCAGGATTACACGCTTGGCACATTTCGACAAAGCAAGGGTATTCATTTTGGGGAAACTCCTCTTTATTTCTAGGATGCGCTAACCCGAATCGTAGAGGATAGTTTCTGAAAAAATTTGGGTTGATCACTCGACGCTAAACTTTAGTCACTTCGATCCGCCCACGCGTTAGGACTGGCAAACCGCGCTGTTTTCGTTTTTCGGACCACCAGACTGCGACTCGATAGAGAAGAAACGCGGTGAGCACCACGCCATATTCGTAGGGCTTGCGCCTATCGGCTTTCACCAGCCAGATGTAATGCACCACCCCGAGGATCCCAGAGATGTAAATCAGGCGATGCAAACGCTGCCAATTCTTGCCGCCAAGACGGCGTATCGACCATGCCGTCGATGTTGCTGCCAGCGGAATCATCAGGACGAAAGCGGAAAAGCCTACCGTGATGAAGGGGCGCTTGACGATGTCCTTTACCATTTCGTGAATATCGAAGAATTTGTCGAGCCAGATGTAGGTTAGAAAGTGCAACGTTCCATAAAAGAATGCGAAGAGCCCAACCATGCGTCGGATACCAATCAGCCAATATTGCCGCGTCAACCGGCGCAAAGGGGTGACCGAGAGAGTCGCGAGAACAAAGATCAGCGTCCAATCGCCGGTTGAGTGAGTGATGACCTCGATGGGATTCGCGCCCAAACCTCCGTGAAAAGCCTTCCAGACAAGACGTGAGAGGGGAATCAGCGCGGCCAGGAAGATTGTGAGCTTGGTGAGACGGAGAGTCATCAATTTGCAATTTCTAATTTCTAACTCGAGATTACCAATCCTAGAAGTTCTTCTTCAGGTCCATGCCTGAATACAGACTTGCCACCTGATCGTAACCATTAAACATGAGGGTGGGACGCTTCAAAAATTCGCCCAAACGCCTCTCTTTTGCCTGGCTCCAGCGTGGATGGTCGACATTCGGATTCACGTTGGAATAAAAGCCGTACTCGCTCGGGGCGCTCTGTTGCCAGGTGTTGAGAGGTTGGTCGCTGGTGAAGCGGATGCGGACGATTGACTTGGCGCTCTTGAAGCCGTACTTCCACGGCACCACGATGCGAAGTGGCGCTCCATCCTGATTGGGCAAGGCCTCTCCATACATGCCAAAACAGAGCAGCGCCAGAGGATGCATGGCCTCGTCCATGCGAAGGCCTTCCACGTAGGGCCACTTCAAAACGCCAATACGCTGGCCAGGCATTTGTTTGGGATCAAGCAGCGTAGTGAACTCAACAAATTTTGCTTTCGGAGTTGGATCGCAACGCTTGATGAGTTCACTGAGCGAGAATCCGACCCAGGGCACGACGATCGACCAACCTTCGACGCAGCGATGACGGTAGATGCGCTCTTCGGGAGCAGCCATCTTCATAATGGTGTCGACGTCGAGCACCTGCTTGTTCTTCACTTCGCCGTCGATGGTCACCGTCCACGGGCGGGTCTTGAAATTCTTTGCCAAGTCCGCCGGTTCGTATTTGTCGGTAGAGAACTCGTAAAAATTGTTGTAGTTGGTGACGTCTTTGTACGGCGTTTGTTTTTCGGAGGTGCTGAAGGAACTCTTCTGGATACCCTCAATTTTGGCATTGGCACTGACGACCACTTTTGGATTGGCAAGTTCGCGCAAGGCAAGCCCAGTAACGGCAGCGGCTCCCGCGACGGCTGCACCCGCAATGAAGTTCCGACGGTTCAAATACGTAGCTTTGGGAGTAATTTCAGAAGATGGGATGTCTTCTGATTTCCGGAATAACATGGTCACCTCTAGCTAAGTATAGGAGTTATCGGCGCCGGAAAAGTTGCAAGTTGCCCTTAGAAGGGCAGAGTCGGCGGACAAGAGTGTCCGCCCCACACCATCAGTTCGATGCTGACTTTGCAATCGACTTGCCGCTATTCGCGCGCAGGACTTCACGGACTTTCTTGGCTAGATTCTGGAGGGTGAACGGTTTTTGCAGGAAAGCGGTCGCCGGCCCGAGCGTACCGTTGGTGACGACAGCATCTTCGGTATAGCCCGAAAGATAGAGCACGCTTGTTCCGGGACGCACTTCGAGTAATTTCTTCGCCAGTTCGCGGCCGCCGATTCCTGGCATCATGACGTCGGTGATGAGAATATCGATGTTGTCTTTGAACGACTCGGCAAGATGCAGCCCGCATTCGCCATTTTCTGCCTCGAGCACTTTATAGCCGCGAGAGACGAGGGTGAGCCGAACCAATTCACGCACCGATTCCTCGTCTTCCACCAGCAACACGGTCTCGCAGCCACCAGCTTCGCTCTGTGGAGGCAGAGTCGGGGTCAGTTCCTCGGCGGTATCTTCGACGCGAGGCAGGTAGACAAAAAAAGTTGTGCCCGCTCCCACTTCGCTTTGAACGAAGACGTAGCCATTGCTCTGTTTCACGATGCCGTAGACGGTGGAAAGTCCGAGACCAGTGCCTTTACCCTTTTCTTTGGTGGTAAAGAATGGCTCGAAGATGCGCGATTGTGTCTCTTTGTCCATCCCGTGCCCGGTGTCCGAAACTGAAATGACCGCATAGCGGCCGGGATGGATGAAACGGTGCTCCCGGAAATTTTGGCGGACCGTGATGTCGGCGCTCTTGACGGTAAGCTTGCCCCCCTCGGGCATAGAATCTTTAGCGTTCACCACCAGGTTCATGATGACCTGTTCGAGTTGCCCCGCGTCGGCGCGGGTGTGGCCGGTATCAGGAGCAAGATGGGTGATTAATTCGATGTTCTCGCCAATGAGAGGCCGGAGAAGCCGCTCCATATCACCGATGACGGCGTTCACGTCGACGACCTTAAGTTCGAGAAGCTGCTTCCGGCTAAATGCCAATAACTGCCGAGTGAGAGTCGCGGCACGGTCGGCTGCCTGTTGAATCGACTGCACTTTACCGTGCATGTCGCTCCTTTTATCCATCTGTTCCAGCAACACTTCCGTGTACCCGTTAATCACCATCAACAGGTTGTTGAAGTCATGAGCCACGCCTCCGGCGAGACGGCCAACGGCATCCATTTTCTGGGCCTGGCGAAGTTGCTCTTCAAGTTGACGGCGGTCGGTGATGTCCTCGGCGATCAACTCCAAAACCTCTTCGGGCTCATCGCTCATAATTGAAGCGCAACCGCTGAGGCGCACGATAATGACTCGGCTGTCTTTGCGTTTCCACTGAACTTCCACGCCATTCAAGGTGCCCGTACGGCGATAATCTTCGGCGAGGCGATCAAGGCCAAGCGGATTTACAAACACATCCGTTCTCGCATTCAGCTCGAGCATGTCCTCGACCGAGTCTTGCCCAAGCATTGCGATCAGTGCGGGATTCACATCCAGAAACCGGCCACCGAGCGTGCAGCGGCAAATACCGAAAGCGGCGCTCAAAATCAAAGAACGGGAACGGGCTTCAGATCGCCGCAGCGCCTCTTCGTATCGTTTGTGTTCGATGGCCGCTGCCAACTGCTGCGAAACGAATTTAAGGATTTCCCGGTCGCGTTCTCCGAAGCGGGTATTTTCGCTATAACTCTGCACGACCAGCGCGCCGATGCAGGTCGTCCCGCTTTTCAACGGCACGCCGAGCCAGTCGAGGGATGCAGCGCCAATCAATTTCACTTCGCCGCGAAGCACCAAATCGTCGAACACCGTGGGCGTCGCGAGCAAGGGCTCGCCGGAACGCAGAACGTATTCGGTTAAGCCATACCCCAGGGGTTTGGGAGAGGGAGTAGGATCTTCTTCATCGACAAAGTACGGAAAACTCAATAACTGAGATTGCGGATCGTAGAGCGCGATATAGAAATTCCGCGCATTCATCAGCTGGCCGACGATATTGTGAATGGCAGCGAAGAACTGCTGCAAATCCTCCGCTGATTGGCTTCGCGCCGCAATGGCATATAAAGCGGCGTTCAACTCCTCGGCACGTTTCTGCTCTGTAATATCGCGATAGGAAGCGTAGGCGCCCACAGTTTCGCCGTTCAGAATGATGGATGCGGTGGATAGCAGAACCTCGATCAGCGATCCATCCCTTCGCTGCCGACGCGTCTCCAGGGAAATCTTACTTTCATTCTTGATGCTCTCTGCGATCCAAGCGGTTTCGGTATACCGATCGGGCGGCACGATCAGGTGATCGAGCCGCTTTCCCAAGGCCTCCGCAGCACTAAAGCCGAACATGTGGGTGAACTCACCATTGATGCGAACAATCTTCCGCTCCCGGTCGACAATGCTGATGGCCTCGGGCGCATTTTCTATGATCTGCTCGAAGTAGGTTTGCTCCGGTATTTCCGGTGCAGTTTTGCCTATAGCGGCCGAAAAGTCGCCGTCGACTCCATGGCTCGATAAAGCCGTATTCGGGGGCTTCGAGGGATCGGCTTGAATGGGGGAAGGTAGAGCTTCCTGACCGAGATCTTCCCGCAGCGAATTGAGCCGCGGCAGTTCGATCGAAGAATCCGCCGGTCCGGCTTTCTCACCCATACAGTCCTCTCCCAGAATGGGGAATAGGTTGATGTTAAGCGGGTGGAGTTGTTCGCCGTTAGTTACCGCAGTAATAAAATTATTAAGAAAAAATTAACGTTTCAAGAGGCATTCGCCAACACGACGCAGACCTGGCGGAGAATGAGTTTTTGGGCCTCGGGCACGACCAGGAACTCAAATCCGCAACGCAAACCTTCACTGTAGCGGACCGCCGCCCTAAATTTTGCGACATGGGGCGGCAGGGGTATAGGAAACTCGAGCGAAACGACTTCGCCTAACTGTAATCCTCCGCTTAGCGTCGCACCTAGGCCGTCCTGACCGAGTTCGCTGGTTCGGCCCCACAACTTGGTTGTCGTCCCGTCGCGAAAGACTGACACCTCTATACGAACGTCAAAAGGATACCGGGAGAAACGCCGCTGATGTTCTTTGCCCGACTGATCTTTGCCTGAATGATCTTTGCCCGAATGACCGTCATTGCTCAATACGGGTTCTCCATTGTGGAATTCTACCCTCCGCATACTACATTGCTGAGTCAAACACGAGAGCTAATCTACGAAACCACTGTAAAGCTGCGTAAAGGAGCGTGACAGATCGTCGTCCGCGAAGATAACATCGTTGTTACCGGGCTTGTCGACTTGACGTTGCCGGACGATTTCGGCCACTCTTTAACAGTCTTATCGCTAACTATGTCTTATCGCTCAAACGCCGCAGAGGCATGGTACCCAGAAGCGCAGCCAACGACCCTGCAGCCGATTACCGGTGCATCAAACCCGCCTTTGGATTTGCTTCCTCCTGCCAGTCTGACGCAGCCCCTGTGGAGGTCACTTGTAGGCAATCTACGGGACACGTTCGCGCCCGCGAAGTTGCCGCCCCTCCAGCTTACGTCGCGCCCGGTGTATGTCGGATTAGCGCTCGGGGATCGTTTGCGCCTTCCTTGGTTTCGCACCGTATTCACCAATATCGGAGATGTCCTGTCGCCAGAAATCCTCCCTCCCCTGGAACTAGAGTCGCGGCCAGTCGATGTTGGAGAGCTTATTACCGATCAACTTAGCCATTTCTGGTGGGGTTCTCTGCTGCGGAATCTTGCGGATCGCGTTTCGCCTGAGACGCTGCCTGCTCTTGATCTGACGTCCAAGCCGGTTCTGGACATCATTCCGAAGTCGTGGATCTTGCTACCGCTGTGGTCGGAAGTTGTGGATACTCCCAAGGTGTTTTATCCGGATAAGCCAAAGTCCGCCGAATCGGCGAGGCCGCTTAATCTGCAAGCAGTGCCCGCCGCACTAGAAAAGCAACAGGCTCTCATCCTCGAGCCTACGGCTGGCGATCTGATGCGCGATATTCGGCGTTCGCGAATTCGCCAACGCATTTGGATTGGGCTGGCGACGGCACAGGTTGCTTACATGGTTTTAGCCGCTGCCGGCAAGCTCTAACGGCTGTTTCTGACCGCTAGCGCAGTCCCACCCAACCTTCGGCAATCACCATGGAATTTCCCGGATTGCGGGTATCGTACTTCACCGAGGTGGGCACGCCAAGCCGGCAGGAATGCAGATTGATCCACTGCCGAAGATAGGTGACATCCTGTGAAGCCTCATAGGAAACTCCGGCTACGTCGTATTGGTAGATCAGCATGGTGGCCGGACGATTCAACGCCGTCGTGATTTCCTGGACATCGATCACTGTACCGTCGGTGATGCGCCCGACTGTGTTCAACCAGGTTCGCCGCTCCAATTCAATCTGGTCTGCATTTTTTGGCTTGCGGCGCAACATGGCGTAGCTGGCCAGCGCCAAACCGATTGCACCCAGAACGATTGTGTAGAGACGAAGCGAGATCATTTGCAGCGGAAGCAGAACCTTTCTTTCTGCTCCAGAATAAGCTCGAACCTCTGTGGACGCCAAGGGCACCAAGGTGCTTGGAATTTTACTGGGACGGTAGACAGAATCCTGAATCTAGTGCTGGACGGGTTTGAAAAGCGTTGGCCGTTTAACTTCTGCGCCTAACTTCTGCGCCGATAGTAAATATTGAACTCGAATCCAGAGTTAGGTGGAAAAATCTCAGCGATCTTACGCAGCCGTTCGGCCATCGGCGCCGGCGCCAGCAGCGGATAATCGCGCTCACGCAGATCGTAGTAGTCCACATCCAGATAAAGCGCTAGCAGATAGATCGAAATCGCATCGGCAAAGCTCGCTGCAAGGTATTCATTCTTAAATTTCTCAGCATCGGGACCATGGGCAGTCGCGAATTTGCGTGCTTCCCAGGCATCGAGCGAGGTCTCTCCGCGTACTCCCGATTCAGCCTGTTGCCAGGCCAGATCGGCAAAGTTCTTCGAAACGCCGGCGTGGTCCACGAGCGCATGGCCCACGTTGATATAAAACTCGAACGCCACCGAGAATTTGTCTTCCATTAAACGGGTCGAGATGAAGACACATTGGGCATCGCCAAGATTGAGGTTGCGGTGGCAAACCGCGTTATCGCTCAGCGCCACGTCGTAACGGTCGGCGATTACCGTTTCGTCTCCCTGCGTCACCGTAAGCGGCACAAAGTAGTACGCCTTGCGACTGAGCGCGGCTGCGACGGAGGCGGGCACAGCGGCGATCATGCGATCGAGATCAATCTCCGCGATCGTGATTTCACCGGTGCGCGCGTAGCAGATCCCATTCGGCGCCAGCGAAACCGGACTGTTTTGCACGATTTCCGCGGGACTGCGGGTGATCGCGGCGGCGGTTTGCGACATGGCTGTATTGTAGCGTACAGAACGGCATGGAAGTGTCTGGGGCCACCGCCCACCCAATCTAACTCTTGTCACCCTGAGCGGAGAGTGCCGTGCCCGAAGGGAGCGGCACTCGGAGTCGAAGGGCCCCTACTTCATCCGCACAGTTGGAAACCTGCGAAGCGTCCGGCCATCGTCCGGCCAAAGTGTTATACCCCGCGAAGTGTACTCCGTCCAAAGATTGAAACGGGGGTAGGGGTGCTACGACTCCGCACAGCATGACACGACATCTACAACGTCATGTCCCGAGTCAATCATGTAGCCTAAGAGGATGGCGGAAAAGACTTCGAGCAGTGCGCGCTGGATTGGAATTCCGGTGCGCGCGGTAGGGGTGACATTTTTATTTACTCTCTTGTCGTTCGCGGTTGCGTTGCTGCTAAGTATTTTGGGAACGGTTGTGTATTCGCAGGTAAAGCACGTCGCACCAAACCTCACTTTTGCCTATCGCCACATTGCGTTTCCCTGCGCGATCGCAGCGGGCTCTGTGGTGCTGGTGTTATCGCTCGGAATGGAAATCCGAAACTACCGGCAGCGCAAGACTCTTGAAGGAATCGAACGTTCAAGTTGAGTGTGCTGCCTCTAAACAAAAAAGATCAGGTTCGCGGTCCAATCTTCCCCCTTTTCTTCTATAATCTGGTGCATAGGAAAACGTGACATCGTGCAACCGGGCTCGGTCCGAGGCCGGCTCCAAACTTAACCCATAAATCGCTGGCGGTTTCTTCGTATGAATACCCGAACATTGATACCTGGAATTTCCACTTGCCAGAAGGTACCAGTCTGGTTACTATGCACAAATCTTTTCTTGCAATCAGGCTTGACGTCCAGCCTCGGGATTGAGCAAGTCGCGTGCTTATGAATATTGGCGAGACCATTCGCAGTTTCCGGCTCCAGCGAAGCATGTCCCAGGGGGACATCGAGAAACGCACCGGCCTTTTGCGCTGCTACCTGTCGCGGGTCGAGAACGGCCACACCATACCCTCGCTGGATACATTGTCGAAGATTGCCGGGGCAATGGATCTGGCCTTGTCCCAGTTCTTTTCGGAAGGCAATAGCAATGGCCACAAGGGGCTGCCGCAACTCTCCGACGATGAAGTGCGCTTTCTGAGCCAGATTCGGCGATATTCGGTAAACCTGAATGACAGCGACCGCAAGCTGGTGTTGGCGATGGTCAAGAAGATGGCATCCAGCGCGTCGAAGTGAAGAGGCTGTCAGCTATCAGCTATCAGCTATCAGCTTTCAGTTTGGCTGATTTCAGACGGCCGCCCGGATTGATCAACCAGCCGTTCGGCAACTGACTCATTTTGTTTTATCGGCAACTGACTCATTTTGTCTTAACTGAGAGCTGAGAGCTGAGAGCTGAGAGCTGACAGCTGATAGCGCACCCAATAGTACTTTCGTACCATTCCCTATCGTGTCCGGCGGGAACCTCGCCATCCCCCCATTAGAACGCTAAGCTCTTGACTGGGGAATCCTTGTGACTACTGATGAGGAATTAAATCTGCTCGATCAGCAACTTCGCAGGTTGAAGATCGAGTACGAGATCTTCTTCAACAACCCAAGCAAACGCCCGCCCACTGACGTGGAGTGGAAAGTCTCTTCTTTAATCCGCAAGTTTAGCGATAGCAAGCGGCTGAGTTTTTCCCAGCGGTTTCGATATAACGAAATGGCGCAGCGCTATGCGGTCCAGAGCGATCTTTGGCGCAAGAAAATGCGGATTCGCGAGGAAGGGTATCGCCGTCCAGCGGATGCCATTCTGTCGGTGCAGGGCGTGCGCGTCGACGCGGAGCGAGTATCGAAGCATAACCCGGTGTACGGAATCAGCGCGAAGCGGGGAGGCGCCGGTGCGGGTTCGAGCGACGAGGGGGGCGGCAAACCGTTCTCCGTCCAATATTCGGGAGCCACAGTCGAGCGCGAGCAAGTCGCATCGCTTTACAAGGCGCTCACCGAGGCCAAGAAGAAGTCGGGAGAGAAGGTTTCCGGAAATCTCGATTCTTTCGCCGAGTTCGTCAAGAAGAAAACCAGCGAGATTCGCCAGAAACATGGCTGCGACACCGTGGTGTATTCGGTCGAGATCCAGGGCGGGCAAGCGAAGCTTAAGGCCAAGGCGAAAGCGTAAGAGCCCCTATCCGGCATCACCTGGGTTCCTGATACCTCATCTCCAACTGCTAAAATTTCCTTTCACCATTTCATCATCAGGTAAAGGAAACAATGTCGAAAATCCAGCGCGCCATCCTCAGCGTCACCGATAAATCCGGACTGGTAGACTTCGCGCGCAAACTTAACGCCTTCGGAGTGGAACTGGTTTCGACCGGAGGTACGGCCAAGCTGCTGCGCGAGTCTGGCATCCCGGTGCGAGATATTTCCGATCTGACCGGATTTCCCGAAATGTTGGATGGCCGCGTCAAGACACTTCATCCGAAGGTGCACGGCGGCATCCTGCACCGCCGCGACGACGCCGGCCATGTCGCCGCCGTTGCCGAGCACGGCATCCCGGCCATCGACATGGTTGTGGTCAATTTGTATGCCTTCGAAAAGACCGCCGCGACGCCTGGTGTGCATTTCGACGAGCTGATTGAAAACATCGATATCGGCGGGCCCTCGATGATCCGCTCGGCAGCCAAAAATTTTCAGGATGTCGCCGTCGTCACCTCGCCCGGCGATTACGCTGCGATCACGGAAGAAATGGGTAGTTCCGGCGGCACATTATCGCGCGAGACAAAATGGCGTCTCGCGCAGAAGGCATTTGCCACCACTGCAGCCTATGATTCGGCCATCGCTTCGACGCTGGAGCGTGTCGGCGACGATTTCCAATTGCAACTTCTGAAGTTGAACGCGACCGCCGACTTCCCAAAAAATCTTCGGCTGATGTTTCAGAAGAAAATGGATCTGCGCTACGGCGAGAATCCACACCAGAGGGCCGCGATGTACGCGGATAGCTCTGATGCAGGAGTCGCGCACGCCCGCCAAATTCAGGGCAAGGAGCTTTCGTACAACAATATTGTCGACCTGCAAGCTGCTTGGGATTTAGCGCAAGAGTTCGAAGAGCCGGTCTGCGCAATTATTAAACACACCAATCCATGCGGAACCGCGACCGGCAAGACGCTTGCTGAAGCTTATTTGAGGGCTTTGGAATGCGATCCGGTTTCGGCATTCGGAGGAGTCATCGGTGTGAACCGTACCGTGGATGCCGCGGCCGCAACCGAAATGGCCAAGCTTTTCCTGGAGGTTATCGCGGCTCCTGCATTCGACGAAGGGGCGAGGGCTGCTTTTGCATTGAAGAAAAATCTGCGACTGGTCGAAGTACCGGCCGGCGACCAAAACCGGGTTCTGAAAAATATTTCGGGAGGCATGCTGGTTCAGGACTCCGACTCTCACAAGCTCTCCGAATCCGACTTGAAAGTGGTTACGAAACGTCCGCCAACCCCGGAGGAGAAGCGCGCCCTGCTTTTTGCGTGGAAGGTTTGCAAACACGTGAAGTCGAATGCCATCCTCTACGCTCGTGACGGACAAACGGTTGGCGTCGGAGCAGGACAGATGAGCCGCGTGGACGCATGCAAAGTGGGTTCCATGAAGGCACAGTTACCGCTGAAGGGCACGGTCGCCGCGTCAGATGCTTTTTTCCCGTTCCCAGACGGCGTTGAGGAAATTGCGAAGGCGGGGGCGACAGCGATCATCCAGCCCGGCGGATCGGTTCGCGATCAGGAGGTCATCGAAGCCGCGGACCGCCTCGGCATGGCGATGATCTTCACCGGGGTCAGGCATTTTAGGCACTAAGTAGTAGTCATTTAGGCTGCAGCCTCTAAATTTCGGTCCCCGATCTTTACTATCTTTTACATTGGCGCTTCTAAAGCCCGTGTACCATCGGAGTCCAAGGAAATCGTCGCTTTCTGCCCGCTTACCGGCTGGCCAAGGGTAGAATAAGAAAAGACCGGAGACGTGGATTGGGCATCAAAACGGTGTGTGGAACGCATTTTTCGGTGGCTGGATATTTCATGAAAAAACAGTTTGTGACAGTTAGCGCTTCTCTTCTTGGCCTTTTTTTATTTGCCCAATTGTCCGTCGCTCAGGATCAACCTGCCCACTCGACCGATTCACCTGCAGTCTCACAGTCTGCGTCCAAGGCGAAGGTGCCGGATCACGCCGCCGCCTATTACCACTCTGCCTTGGCTCATATGTATGAGGAGCAAGTGGCGACCTACGGCCGCAGCGAGCTGGCGAACAAAGCAATCGAGGAATATCGCGCCGCTATCGAGGCGGATCCGACTTCGGCCTATTTGACCTCCGGCCTCGCCGAACTCTATGCCAAGACTGGTCGTATTCGCGACGCTGTCGTCGAGGCGCAGGACATTATCAAGAAGAACCCCGGCAATCTTGAAGCTCGGCGTCTGCTGGGAAGAATTTATCTGCGTTCGCTCGGCGATATGCAGGCCGGCAGCGGTTCACAGAGCGTGCTGAAGCTTGCGATTGAACAGTATGAACAGATTGTTAAGCTGCAGCCTGACAGCATGGATGATCACCTGCTTTTGGGTCGGCTGTATCGCCTGAACAACGATCTGCAAAAGGCAGAGAGCGAATTCAAGACCGCAGTCAAGCTCGAACCGCAGTCCGAAGAAGCAGTCACTACGCTGGCCTATTTGTATAACGAACTGGGCGACACCGCGCGCGCGACGCAAGTTCTCAGCTCGGTGCCAAATACGCAGCGTTCCGCCAAGCTGTATTCAGCGCTCGGCTATACCTATGAGCAGCAGAAGGAATACAAAAACGCAATCGAATCCTATCGCCATGCGATTGAACTCGACCGGGATAATCTGGACGCGATTCGCGGCGTGGCTCAGAACCTGCTGAACGACGGTCAATCCGATGCTGCGCTCGAACAGTACAAAGTAATTGCGGACGCGAATCCGGAGGATGCGCAAACCTACGTCCGGATCGCGGAAATTTATCGCAAGCAGGGCAAGTTTGATCTGGCGCTCGAAAACCTCAAGAAAGCTGGGTCCATGGTGCAGGACTCCTTTGAGGTTCCCTACAACATCGCCGCCATCTATCAGGCGCAAGGTCGTTACGACGAAGCCATTCCCATCATGCGCGACCTGCTCAAAAAGTCTGAGAAAGCCGATGGAAAGTACACGAACGGCGAGAAGAGCAATCGGGCAGTATTTCTCGAGCGCCTGGGCACAATTTATCGAGACCAGGGGAATTATCAAGCCGCGATTGAACCTTTCCGCGAAATCGTAGCCCTCGGTGGCGATGAAAATATCGAGCGCGGGTATCAGCAGATTATCGACACGTGGCGGGAAGCCAAAGAATGGCAGAAAGCAACGGCGGCAGCGCAGGAAGCGGTCCAGAAGCTTCCTAACAGCCGTGATCTGAAGATGGTACTGGCCGCGCAACAGGCTGACATGGGCGACGCGGACAAGGCGCTCAAAGACGTACGCGCCATGTTGAAAGGGAACGGCAGCGCAGAGGATCGCCAGGTTTATATCACTCTCGCCCAGATGTGTACCCGGCTGCGCCGTTTCAATGAAGCAGAACAAGCGCTCGACAAAGCGGAACAACTCTCGAGCAAGCCGGATGACAAAGAATATATCTGGTTCCTGCGCGGTTCGACATTCGAGCGCGACAAGCATTATCCGGAAGCGGAAGCTCAGTTCAAGAAGGTGCTGGCCAGTGATCCTGATCACGCTTCGGCCCTGAACTATCTCGGCTACATGCTGGCTGACCAAAATACGAAACTCGAGGAAGCACTGGGCTATATCAAGCATGCGGTAGACCTTGATCCCTCGAATGGCGCGTATCTTGATTCGTTGGGATGGGCTTATTTCCGGCTCGGCAAGTATGAACAGGCCGAAGACAACCTGTTGAAAGCGTCCCAGAAAATTAATACCGATCCAACGGTGCACGACCACCTCGGCGATCTTTACCAGAAAACCGGACGGTTGAAACTGGCGGCTACGAACTGGGAGCGCGCATTGACCGAGTGGAATCGCACTATCGCCGCTGAGGTTGATCCAGCAGATCAGGCGCGGGTACAGAAGAAGTTGGACTCGGCGAAGATGAAGCTGGCCCGTGAAGAGGGCGCTAAGTAATAGGTGTGGGGAGGGGCGCCTCGTGAGCGCTGCCCCAAGTAGCAGCCTTTCGTTCCGCCTACGCTGTAAACTCTTTTCATGTTGGCCGATTATGCGGTGCGCGTGGAACAATCGCGCGGACGCCGCCATCCCGAACCGTCGCATCCGTATCGGAATGACTTTCAACGTGACCGGGATCGCGTCGTGCACGCCCGCGCTTTTCGCCGCTTGGAAGCTAAGACGCAAGTCTTCACCCGCCGCTACTCCGACCACTTTCGCAACCGGCTGACCCATACCATTGAAGTCGCGCAAATATCGCGCACCATTGCCGCGCAGCTTGGCCTGAACCCGGATTTGGTTGAAGCACTCGCCCTGGTTCACGATCTCGGCCATCCTCCGTTCGGGCACTCGGGAGAAAAGGCGCTTGACACTGCCATGCGCGAGCACGGTCTTTCGTTCGATCACAATCTGCACGCGCTGCGGATTGTCGAAGACTTCGAGCTTCGCTACGCTGCCTTCCGTGGACTGAACCTGACCTTCGAAGTTCGCGAAGGCATTATCAAGCATTCGCGCGATTACTCTGCCGAAGGCCATCCTGAACTTGCCGAGTATTTGCTCGATCAACGCCCACCGCTCGAAGCTCAGATCATCGATCTCACGGATGAAATCGCCTACACCACTGCCGACTTGGACGACGGATACGAAGCCCACTTGCTGACCATCGATCAGATAGCGGAGGGTTCGGATGTTTTCGACCGACAGTATCGAGAGGCCAAAATCCGTTACCCGGATGCCGCCGATAAGTTAGTGTTCAATGAAGCGTTGAAAAAAATATTTGATAGTTTCGTCGGAGACCTCATTGAAAACACGGCTGAGCGTCTGAAGTCGGCGGGATCGCATTCTCCCGAAGAGATTCGCCGTCACCCCGAACGTCTTGCGGCCTTCAGTTCAGCGGTGGAAGAGCAGCGCCGCAAGCTGAAGGAATTTCTCTACGAAAATCTTTATTACAGCCCGGCCCTCGCCGCCGAGAAAGAAGACGCCGAGCGCATAACTTCAGAACTCTTTGCCCACTGGATGGAAGAGCCCGACGACCTGCCCCGCAACTACCGCGAAAAGTCGGAGCACGACCCCTTGCCGCGCGTTATCTGCGATTACATCGCGGGGATGACCGATCCGTTTATTTATCAGCAGTACGAAAAGTATTGCTGCAGCTAGGAGCGATTGGGCAAATCACTTACCGTACGTGACCCGGTAAATCACTCCGGCCGCATCATCGCTGACGTATATCGAGCCGTCGCTACCAAACACAATACCCACTGGACGCCCCATCCATCGGCCTTTCTTCGTTTCGCCCGGCGCTAGCCATCCCGTGATGAAATCTTGCGCGCCGCCAACCGGTTGGCCCTTGTCATCTAGTTTGACGCGGACAACTTTGTATCCCGTCGGAATGCTGCGGTTCCACGACCCATGGAACGCAACAAAAATGTTGTTTTGATATTCAGCAGGAAATTGTGACCCCTCGTAGAATGCCAGCCCCAATGGAGCTGAATGCGCCTGCATCTGAACCTTTGGACCAATCACGCTCTGGCAACGGTTGTCTCCGGGCTTCGTGAAGTTAGGGTCGGGAATGTGATCGCCGTAGCAGTATGGCCAGCCGAAATCGCCTCCACTCTTACCTAGATCGACGATAGTTTCCGGAGGCACATCGTCGCCCAGATTGTCGCGGCCATTCACTGTGGCCCACACTGTGTCCGTCTTCGGATTGATGGCCAAGCCAACCGCGTTGCGCAGGCCTTTGGCAAAGATCTTCTGTCCGGTGCCATCGGTGTTGTATTCGGTGACAGCCGCCCGCCGTGGATCTTTCTCGACGCAGACGTTGCAGCTCGACCCCGCCGAAACATACATTTTTCCGCCATGAAACACGACGGTCCGTGAGGAGTGTCCACCCTCGCCGGGGAGATCTGTCAGCGTCTTCGGATTCGAGGCACGTAAATTCGCTTCATCCCAGTCATAGCGGCGAAGCTTGTCGTTTTCGGCGACGTACAGTTTGCCTTCATAAAAGGCGAGACCGTGCGGTTCGTTCAGACCTTCAAGCACAGTTGTGATCTTTGCAGCCGAGCCGGAATGGCGGGGGTCCGGAAGCGCGACTACTTTGCCTTCGCCCAATTCGCTGACCAGCAGGACTCCGCCCGGACTGAAAACCATCATTCGCGCGCCGTCAATATCACGGGCAAAAACGGAGATATGAAATCCCTCCGGCGCTTTGAGTTGCGCCAAATCGAAGCGCGTTTTTTCGGCATCAGCGGACTTTGGGGAACTGAGAGAAATCAACAGGAAAAAAAACACCGCACAAAAGGGGAGGCGATCGTTGGTACATCGCATGCTCTGTGGATGATTTTGCGACTCCAGCGGTTCGCTACTGTGGGTAATTTTTTACGGTGAGAAAAGCGCTGCACGCAGTTTTTATACCTGTGCCGCCAAAATTACCGTTTTCAACCACTCCGGGGGCTTAACCTTACGCCACAATACAATTGAAAATAAAGAACTTAATCTAATACAACGAGTATAGTGAATTTGGCACCTAAACTGTTCTATGGAGAAGGGTCGGCTCGGTGGTTTGAGCGGGCTTGGTGACCAAGTTTTGAGGCAACCGCAGCGTCGGCGTTAGCCTTCCAAATAGCTTGTTGTATCGACGCAATAATTACGATCGCGCCGTAAAGCGCGAAGAGTGGATTTCCCACTCGTACCTTGGAGGCAGTCTAAATGAAAAACCGCTCGCTCTTCGTCCTAACGCTGGCCGGCGTTCTCGCTGTGCCAGTTTTCGCGCAAGATAATTCCACATCGCAAACGCAGTCCTCGACGACCACCCAGACGACTACGCGGCAGACCACGTCGGAGACTGCTACCGGCAAGCAGCCTTTACAACCGCAGGCCCGCGAAGGCTTCTGGGGTCGCGTCAACCCGTTCGCCCGCAAGAAATACGTTGCCCGGCAGACCGAGCCGATCCGCGATCGCATCAACGAACTCGATGAATTGACCGCCTCGAACACCAAAGGCATCAAGGACACGGATGCTCGTGCTCAGCAAGGGATCCAGTTGGCGTCCGCCAAGGCGACCGAGGCTGATCAGCATGCCATCGACGCTGGCAACAAAGCGCAGGCAGCGCAACAGACAGCGCAACAGGCAAACACTCGTCTGACCACGGTTGAGCAGGTTGTGACCAACATCGATCAGTATCAACCGTCAACCCAGACTGAAATCATTTTCAAGCCGGGGCAGACCGTGTTGAGCCAGAACGCCAAGGGCGCGCTCGACGAGATGGCTACTCCGTTGAAGAGCCAGCGCGGCTACGTCGTTGAAGTGCAGGGCTTCTCTTCAGGTCACGGACAGGTCGCGATCGCGAATTCGCAAAAGATGGCGGAATCGGTCGTGCGCTATCTAGTGCTGAACCACGACATTCCGGTGTACCGGATTTACCTCGTGGGGATGGGGAACGCGCCACTTCCTTCAACCGCCTCCTCCACCGAAGCGAAACCGAAGCGCATCACCGGCGGTCGGGTAGAAGTTAGCCTTCTGAAGAACAATTTGGAGCAGTTGGCTTCGACCGGCAACACTCCTGCATCGACACCGAATCAACCCCAGCGGTAGTTGAAGTACCTTCCCCTGGAATGCCTCCCGTGAAACCGGGAGGCATTTTTTTTGGGTTCAGTTCAAATAGGCTACCAACCGCGCCGCAAACTACCGCGGCGTATACACAGTGCATGGGGGACTGGGTGGTAGCGCACTTGACGAAAAAGTGGTGTTATTCTCAGCCTGTAATGGACAATCTTTTCGTATCCCGCCCGCCTTCGCCGATCGGCCCATTGTTCCTGGCTGCCTCTGAAAAGGGGTTAGTGCGCCTTGAGTTTCAAGACCGGGTGCAGAAGATGAAAACCGGCGTTGAATTGACCGAGGATGAAACATCCCTTGCGCCATATGTCTTCGAACTCAATGAATACTTCAACGGTAAGCGGCGCGAGTTTTCCTTTCCGCTTGATCTTCGCGGAACGGCGTTCCAATTAGCATGCTGGAATGCACTGCTTACGATTCCTTACGGCGAAACCCGAAGCTACGCGGACATCGCGCGTACCATCGGCCACCCCCAAGCCTATCGCGCTGTCGGCATGTCCAATAATCGAAATCCGATCGCCATTGTGGTGCCTTGCCACCGTGTTATCGCGTCCAGCGGATCGCTTTGCGGTTACGGGGGCGGACTGGACCTCAAGCGCAAATTATTGGAGCTTGAGCGCGTCAGTCTCCAAAGCTCAGTCAACAACCTCACGGCGGTCGCGTAACATCGTTTCCGTAACGGCGGTAAAGTAACTTAGGTGCGAACGTCGTTGCTTGACGTTGTCGCGTAACGATGATCAGCGACTTTCCTGTACACTAGCCGCCATGTTCAGCGGCGTACTGTTCCCGCGCATACGTCCTGCATGGTGACCGCGCAATCTTCATCCACTACTTCCGTGTCCAACGCTTCCGTATCGAAGGATTCCGTCGTCCGCAAGGCCAGCCTTTTCTATTTCGTGTTCGTGATGTTCTCCTATACCACTGGCGGTCCCTTCGGTCTCGAAGCCATGGTCACTCTCAGCGGACCGGGCATGACGCTGCTTTACCTGCTAATTCTCCCGTTCTTTTTAAGTGTCCCCGTATCTTTGGTCTCCGCTGAGCTCACAACTGCGATGCCGGTCGAAGGCGGCTTCTATCGCTGGACCCGGGCCGCATTTGGAGATTTCTGGGGGTTCCTGGCGGGATGGTGGAATTGGTCCGCGTCGTTCCTTCTCGGTGGTTCTTACGCCGTGCTTTTTGCTGACTACTTGTCTTTCTATTTTCCTCAGATCGTGGGTTGGAAGCACTGGCTGGTTTCTTTCGCGCTGATTGGCGTTATCACGTGGGTCAACATTCTGGGCATTCGCATGGTCGGCAAAACCGCCACCGCTTTGGAACTATTTATGTTTGTCCCAGTAATAGCGATGGTCGTTCTCGGACTCGCGCATTGGCGTCACAATCCATTTGTGCCTTTGGTTCCACCGCATCAGGCTTTCTCCAAAGTATTCGGAGTTGGGCTTGCATTGGGGATCTGGCTTTATTCGGGATACGAGCAACTCTCGAGCGTTGCCGAGGACGTTGACAATCCGCAGCGAACCTATCCGCGGGCTCTCGCAATGGTTATTCCTCTTTCTATTGCGACATACTTCCTCCCACCATTCGCCGCTCTGGCGGCGCTTGGCAACTGGCAACAATGGCATGACGGCTACTTCTCAACCGCCGCTCAGCTTATTGGCGGCCCGTGGCTCGGCAATTTGATGACGATCGGCGCCATGGTCGGCAACGTGGCATTGCTCAACAGCACCATGCTGACTGCCACTCCCATGCCCTTCACCCTGGCTGAAGACGGATACTTGCCGCGGTTCCTCACGCGGCGGCATCCACGTTACGGTACGCACTGGATCGCAATCCTGATATCGGCGGCCATCTACGCGTCACTTGCCCTGAACTCCTTGGGTGAACTGATCAGCATTTATGTTTGGTTGCGCGCCGCTACTACCGTGATGACTGTTCTCTCCGCCTGGGGACTGCGCCGCAAGCGCCCTGATTTACCGCGAGGTTTCAGAATTCCTGGCGGTAACCTCGGACTGATTTACGTAATCGCAATGCCGCTCGCCATGACGTATGTCGTTTTGCGTTACAGTGATCCCGTCGCGTTGCGCTGGGGGCCATGGGCGTTGGCCGCCGGGCCGGTCGTTTATTTTGTGGTGAAATGGTTCGGCAAGCGCTCTGCGCAAGCTTCGGGACGCCCGTGAGTCCAAAAGTAGCTTAAAGGGGACAATGTGCTCTTTACCATTCGCGAACTCAGCTGGCAAATTCGCGATCGATCGCTTTCTCCCGTCGAACTCACTCACCATTGCCTGGTTCTCATCGAGAAGCTCAACCCCAAGCTCAACGCCTTCATTACGGTGACTGCCGAATCCGCTCTGGAACGAGCCCGTCTCGCGGAGCGCGAAATCTACCGGGGAACTTATCTCGGACCACTTCACGGCATCCCCATCGGACTCAAAGACATTATCGATGTCGCCGGAGTGCGCACCACCGCTGCCAGCGCCCAGTTCAAAGACCGCGTTCCCACGGAGGACTCCGAAGTAGTCCGCCGACTGCGCTGCGGAGGTGCGATTTTTCTAGGCAAACAGAACCTGCACGAGTGCGCTTACGGCGGCAGTTCGATGGTCAGCTTTTTCGGCGAGGTCCACAATCCGTGGGACATCACACGCATTGCCGGTGGCTCGTCGGGAGGTTCCGCCGCCAGCGTAGCCGCGGCTCTAGGTTACGCCGCCGTCGGCACCGACACTGCAGGTTCCATCCGCCTGCCTGCCGCCTATTGCGGCGTCGTGGGGCTCAAGCCGACCTTCGGCCGCGTGAGCCTTCGCGGAGTCGTCCCATTATCGTCGTCCTTGGATAACGCAGGCCCAATCACTAACTCAGTCTACGACGCGGCGTTGATGCTGCAGGTGCTCTCAGGCCAGGGATCAGCGGATCCTTGCGCCGACCGGCAGGTGCAACCCAGCCTCATCTCCGCATTCGACGAGCTGCCGCCTAACCTGCGCGTCGGTGTGCCACGAGAGTTTTTCTTCGATGATCTTGATCCGGAGATTGCCGAGGCCGTCGAAAAAGCGATTCAGGTCTTCACTGCACTCCGTGCCAAGATTCTCGACCTCAAACTGGAGGTCCCTACCGACCGCACGCTGTCAACTGCCGAAGCCTATGCCTATCACAAGCCATTTGTAGAGCGTGCACCGGAGCGGTATCAGCCAGCCACGCTGGCGCGCATACAAGCAGGGGCCAGCATTTCAGCAGATGATGCGCTTCGCGCCAGCCGTGATCTCCAGGCGAACCGTGATGGAATCGCAAAAGTATTTGACGAAGTGGACGTGCTGCTCACACCCACAGTGCCAATCCCGCCGCCCAGGATCGCGGATCTTCAGAGTCACCCTGAGGACTTGCGCGCACAAGAATTGATAATGCTGCGGAACACACGGCCCTTCAACGTCTGGGGAATTCCAACGATCTCAATACCCTGTGGATTTACAAAAGACGGCCTGCCAATCGGCCTGCAATTAGCCGCTGCTCCGTGGCACGGGATCGTGTTGTTCCAGGCGGCACAGGCGTACGAGCAGGCGACCGAGTGGCACAAGAAGATGCCATCGTTGGCGAACTTCTAAGGCATGGCATGATCCGCGCAGTAACCATTTCTGTAGTGATGCCTATCACAACCGTCTTACCCAAGATGTGTCACCCTGAGATGTGTCACCCTGAGCGGAGGTGACCGCTCACGAAGTGAACGGTCACCGCAGTCGAAGGGCCCCTACTCCCTCATATGCCGCGTAATCGAAAACGTACTCTGTATACATCATGAGCAGCCTCTCAGGCATACTCTACATCGGCATGACAAGCAATTTGCGCAAGCGTGTTTTTGAGCACAGGTTTCATCGCATCGAAGGATTCACAGACAAATATCGGGTCGAGCGCCTGTTGTACTGGGAGTCCTTCGACGATGTTCAGAAAGCGATCAATCGCGAAAAGCAACTCAAGGGCTGGAGACGATCTAAGAAAATTGCGCTGATTGAATTCTTGAATCCGCATTGGCTGGATTTGGCACGAGAGCGGTACCCATGGATGAAAGATTCGAATGGAGTCATGACGGACCTCAAAACAATGTCATCCTGAGCGAAGTCGAAGGACCCCTATCCCTCAAAAGAAGATGTCTATTCCAAGTGCATCGCTGCACGAGGGCATCGTTGAGGTCGGTCGCGAAGTTGAATGAGGTAATCGGTGTAGGGGTCCTTCGACTACGCAGAACGATCCGCTTCGCGAATCCTCCCGCTTCGCTCAGGATGACAGGGGGTTGGTTATGAGGAAATGGAAACGATCTTCATTTTTCGCCCAACTCGGATTGAGATGTCTGGCGCAGGCAGCAAGACCAATAAATGGAGCAAGGTAACCACCTGTCCACCGACCTGAACCGAGCGCTGCTTTATTTTACGCGAACCGTCGCTCGTCGAATCGGCCAAGCCTGCTTTTGCGAGCAATTTGTCCAGCCTGATCAGCTTGCGAGGCTGCCCCTGAGGCGCATTGATTATCGTCTCGCGATCGGGAATGGGGAAATAACCAGGATTGTCTATTAGGTCTTGGACTTCAGTGCTGGAACCCGCGCCTGCCACCGTTTCGAGTGGCACGGTGACCTTTTCAACTTCCTCCGGAACCTGACCTTTTTGGAACTGTTTAGCCCAGTCCTCCGCTGCCTTTGCAGCGGCCTCTGCCGAGTGAAAATCCGCCACGATTCCCCGCGCCAGCTCTTTCTTCAGCGCCATCGGATGCGCTTTTCCACTCGCGGCATCCGCCTTCATCGCTGCGATCTGCTCCACCCGAACATCGGTGAGCAATTCGTAATAGCGCCACATCATGTCGTCCGAGATCGACATCACTTTGCCGTACATTTCTAGCGGTGGCTCATGGATTCCGATTGCGTTTCCCAGGGACTTCGACATCTTGTTTACGCCGTCGAGGCCTTCGAGGATCGGCATAGTCAGAACTACCTGCGACTCCTGTCCGTAGGCGCGCTGCAACTCGCGACCTACCAGCAAATTGAACTTCTGGTCGGTGCCACCCAGTTCGACATCTGCTTCGAGAGCGACCGAGTCGTATCCTTGCGCCAGCGGATACAAGAGTTCATGCATGGCAATTGGCTTCTCTTCACGGAAACGTTTGTGGAAGTCTTCGCGTTCGAGCATCTTCGAGACTGTGTACTTCGCGGTCAAACGAATAAAATCTTCGGCGGAAAACTTCGAGAACCAGCGGCTGTTGAAATCGACCACGGTTTCTTTAGGCTTGAGAATCTTGAAAACCTGGGCTTTATAGGTTTCGGCGTTCTCCGCAATCTGCTCCCGCGACAGCGGAGGCCGCGTCGCCGAGCGCCCCGTCGGATCACCGATGATGCCAGTGAAATCTCCAATCAGAAAAATGACGGTGTGGCCGAGATCCTGAAAATGTTTTAGCTTGCGCAGCAGGACGGTGTGTCCCAGATGGAGATCGGGAGCGGTCGGATCGAAGCCCGCCTTCACTCGCAGTGGCTTGCCCGAAGCGAGCGAGCGTTCAAGCTTCGCGCGCAGTTCGGATTCCTTGACGATCTCCGCCGCGCCCTTCTTGATGTAGGCTAGTTGTTCGTCAACCGGTGGGAAGTTAGGCATGTCGTAGTGATTATAGCGATCCCGGTAGTGGAGAGCCGCGCCCGTCGCTCCGCCGATTCGCTGGCTACTGGCGCCTATAGAAGCTCAGGGCCGCTTCTCCCTGCACCAGCTTGCGGTATCGCTGCAATGCCGCAAACGCTTCTCCCGGATCAAACCTCTTCTCGTGCTCCGCGATCACAATGCTCCGCTCGCGCAACAATTTTGATTCGGCAAGTGCAGCCAGCGCCTTCGCGTACTCGTCCTGCATCGAATACGGAGGATCCAGAAACACGTAATCGGCGCCACCCGCGGACGCTTCGAGTTGCCGCAAAGCCTTGGCGGAATCGACCCTCAGAATCTGGAATCCCTTGCTGATACCCAAGGACTTCAAGTTGGCGGCGATCAACTGTGCAGCGGCTTTCGAGGACTCGACGAACTGCACCATGCGCGCTCCGCGACTCAGAGCCTCGATGCCCACCGCACCCGTCCCTGCGTACAGATCAAACCAAGTCGAATCCGCGAGCGCGTTCGGGTTACCCGAGCACAGCACATCAAATAAGGTCTCTCGCAGCCGGTCGGCTGTCGGACGAATCTCAAGGCCGGGCAATGACCGCAATGTCCGGCGCCGATACTGCCCAGCAATCACTCGCATAAGGTTCTACTGTAAAGACGGGGCTTGCCCCGTCTCCGGCAGCATGAGACGCGGCAAGCCGCGTCTCTACGGAGGCGCATCGTCATAAGATCATTCTCGCGATCCGAAGGTGCTTTATTCGTCAGTCCCAGCCCTTCCGATTCTCCTTTTCGCATCCCTCGAGGATAAAACCGTGTCTAACTAGATAGAATACTGGTAGGCATGTCCATGCGTAGTTGGTCCATCCCGGTCGGACGTCTCTTCGGAATCGAAATTCGCATCCATCTGACATTTTTGTTCCTTCTGGCCTTTGTGTGGAGCACTGAAGCGTCTACTCAAGACCCTAGCGCGGCCATGCGCGGGCTGGCTCTGGTTGGCGTCGTCTTCGGCAGCGTTGTGCTGCATGAATTGGGTCATGCGCTGGTAGCTCGTGGCGCGGGCATTCCTGCCAAAGGCATCATACTGCTGCCCATTGGTGGGGTGACCATTCTTGACGAATCACACGCTATTCCTGATCCAGCCAATGGCTGGAAGCGGGACATCCGCATAGCAATAGCGGGCCCGCTCGTGAACCTTTTCGTAGCCGGCGTCTCGGCTCTGGTTCTGATGTCGGCGATTCCGGGATTTTCGGTGACGGCGCGGCCGCTTCTTCACTCCAGTGCCCTCTTCCGCAGCATCGTATGGACGAACTTTTATCTTGGATTGTTCAACCTGCTTCCAGCGTATCCAATGGATGGCGGCCGCGTTCTGCGCGCCATATTTTCCCGCCGCATGGATATGGTTCAGGCCACCCAACGCGCCGTTCGCATCGGCCATGTGTTCTCCATCCTGTTCATGATGGTAGGGATGCTGATGAGCAACTGGTGGCTGGTAATGATCGGATTCTTCCTTTTCGTAGGCGCGCAGCTCGAAGAACGGTCGGCGGTATTTCAGTCGGTTCTGCAAAGCGTTCGCCTGGAAGAGGTCATGCTCACCGACTTCGCGACGCTGTCTCCCGCCGACACGCTCGAAGATGCACTCGAAAAGGCCGTACACACTTTGCAGGACGACTTCCCGGTGGTGCGGGGCAGTGACATGGTAGGCGTGGTATCAAGGCAGAAAATTCTCGAAGCTCTTCGTGCCGAAGGCAACGGCTATGTGCAGGCGGTAATGAATCGCATCTTTGAAGTCGCTGCCAAGCAGGAATCGCTTGCCTCCGCCTTCCGCAAACTCTCGGCGCGAAATCTTAGCATCATTCCCGTGGTCGACGAGCAGCATCTCGTGGGCATCGTCACCTTGCAGAACCTGATGCATTCCATGTCGTTGTTGGCGGAGAGCCGTAAATTGCGGCGAGAAGCGCTCGACTCGTAACCCCATCACAACTCCAGTTTAACTTGTCATCCTGAGCGCAGTGACGCTGTGCGCGAAGCGCACGACATTGCGGAGTCGAAGGACCCCTACTCCCTTATTTCTCTCGCTTTTCGCTATGCTCGTTGGTTGAGTTCCTAGCTCGTGAAATTCTAAGTTGAAGGTAGGGGTGCTTCGACTGCGGTGAAGCTTCGCGAATCGCGAAGCTTCGTCCTCGCTCACCATGACACCTGGCTGAGAACAAGGACGTCAGCGGGATACTGTCTGTGTTTTGGATGCAATGCTTACGTAGACCTTCTGCGCTGCCTGTACCGCGCATCCAAATTCAACTTCCTGAGCGGTGGTTTCGGCAATCACGTGCTCAAGCGCGGCCAGCACTCCAATCGTATCCAGATAATCGTAGTAGCCGATGTGGGCGATGCGGAAAAGCTGGCCTTTCAACTCTGCATTTCCATTGGCCACGACCGCGCCAAATTCCTCGCGGAAATCTTTGCAAATGGCTGTGGAGTCGGTTCCCGCCGGAGCCGCAACTGCGGTGAGTGCGGCCGCAGCGCAATTCGGAGCAAATAATTTCATTCCGAGTGCCTCGACTCCGGCGCGTGTCATGGCCGCGCACATCTCCGCATTTGCGATCAGCGCATTACGGCCGCCCGCTAGGCTCCCGTCTCCCATCTGTCGCACATAATCAAGGGCTGCCGCGAGGCCGGCAAACAAAGCCGTCGCGGGTGTGGAGGCCGTTTCCGCCTTGGCTGCAGCTTTGCGTTCCTTGCGCAGGTCAAAGTAATAGCGGGGAGACTTTGTCGTCTCCATCCGTTGCCAGGCTCGCTCGCTAATGGCTCCATAGGCCAATCCTGGAGGAATCATCAAAGCCTTCTGCGATCCTCCAATGATGACGTCGATTCCCCATGCGTCAATGTCGAAATGCGTTGTGCCCAGTCCCGTGATCGCATCTACAACTAACAAAGTGTCAGGCAAAGCGCGCACCAAGCCGGCAATTGCCTGAACGTCATGCCGCGCGCCGGTTGAACTCTCGGTTGCTTGGACGTAGACGCACCGGACCTCGGGCGTCAACTTGCGGCGTATTTCGTCGAGCGAAAATGTTTCGCCGTAAGGAGCAGTCACCGTTTCGACCGCACAGCCGAAGGCTTTTGCGAGCGATATCCAACGCTCGCCGAACTTGCCGGCGGATAGTACCAGCACGCGATCCCCGGGAGAAGTCAGGTTTGAAACCGAGGCTTCCATGAACCCGGTGCCCGACGACGTCAGCACTAAAACATCATTCTTCGTGCCAATGAATTCCTTGACATCGTCGAGTACCCGCTTGAACAGAGCGCGAAACTCGGCCGTTCGATGATGCGCTCCATAAGAAGCCATCGCTAACTGTGCGGCGGGAAGGAGAGGCGTAGGGCCGGGAGTGAAGAGCCTGTTTTTCTTGAGCATGAGAGTCGAAGTAGAGTACTCCACAGAATATGCGAATCGACGATGTTAGGAAAGCTCGCATGCAGCAAACAGGCTACGAGCTATGCGCTGCGAGCTTCGAGTAACCGGGCCGCTCCAGAGCACGCAGCTCATAGGTCATAGGTCTCACCTCATGGCCCACTCACCCCGTTCTATAATTCCCTGATGCCATTGATTGATCAGATCCAAAAAGACATCGTTTCCGCCATGAAGGCGCGCGAGGAGCAGAAACTCTCCACTTTACGCATGGTGAAGACCGCGCTTAAGAATCGGGAAATCGAGAAGATGGCACCGCTCGATGATAAAGAATCGCAGCAGGTGCTCTCCACGCTAATCAAGCAGCGCAGGGACTCGGTCGAACAATTCACGAAAGGTGGACGTCAGGAAATGGCCGACAAAGAATCGGCCGAAATTATACTGATCGAAACCTATCTTCCAAAAGCCGCCGGTGCAGAAGAAATCACAGCCGGAGTTCGCACCGCTATCGCGGAGATTGCGCCGGCTCCGGCGATGAAAGATATGGGCGTAGTGATGAAAGCCGCCATGGCACGCTTTGCCGCCGCTGGGATGAGGGTGGATGGCAAGGCGGTTAGCGAAGCCGTAAAGAAGGAATTGGCCGGTAAGTAGTGACCGCGGATGAAAATAGCGACTTGAGAGTTCTGACTTCTTTACATTGATTTCGGTTACTTTGATCCGAGGCGACTACCCAATTGCAGGTAAGTCTCTACAGCTACGCCCGGGCGTTCTATGTGGGTCAGGAAAAGCTTGCGCAGAGCGCCCGTATTCAGCCGCCCCTCGATATATGCGTCATAGAGGTCCGTGCCGGTGAGGTATCCAAGCCGCTCCAGGACAAATTCATACTTAGGGCCGGTAAATGCGGGAGGCTGTAAACCCGCTTCCCGGACGTCCGAGCGGCGTCTAGTGGAACAGAAATATTCTTCGCGATGCTGCTTGATAAATTCGAGCGCTTCCAAGGCATCGGCGAATGGGAGAGCGGTTTCTTGTTCAAGGTCTTCACGAGTCACATCCAGCAAGGCGGCCAGATCGCCATCGCGTAGGGCCGGACGGGCAGGGTATAAGATCCGCGATCCCAAAAATGCCAGCGCATGTTCGAGGATTGCAATATAAAACGCGTCCGTGGCATTCACTTCCAGCTCGCGCGATCGTCCTTTGGTATCACTGGACGGAATAACCGACTTGCCGCTGCAACGATTGGGCAATCCGCGACACGCGTGATGAAGAAATCGGGTAGCATCCTCGGCCGAGGATGTCATGTGAAACTGCCGCACATAAACGGCATTAATCGGCGCGAGGTAGACGCTGCCGCGCTCGCGGACTTGTCGAAGCAGGGAGCGGCGGTCATCGACGGTGAATCCCTTGCGGCAAAGCAAGCGGCGGAGAAGCGCATCAGAACTGCGCGAATAAACTTCTGGCATCGAATCAACCAGTAACCGCGGCTGGGTTGTGTTGTGCGGTGAATACTGGTTGATGCCGAGAAAACGCACCATGCCATCGATCAGGTTGTAGAGAGTCGGGCCGAGATCGGGAGTACTGTGATCGTTGCGTCCCCAGCGATCGAGACAAAGCCGGTAATTCTCATATTTCTCGAGTGGAGTCGCGTTAAATAGACAGAGCACATCGTCGCGCACTTCGACTGCTTCGACGCGATCGTCAGCCTCTCCGGCAGCGTGCCAATACAGCGCGTCCACGTTCAGCAAAACAGTAAGCAGGCGTTCTTCCGGGAGGTGCTGTCGCAACAATGCCGGAAGATGCTGCGGCGCGAGGTGCGATTCCCCGAACAACACAAGGACGAGCGCATTCGAATGGCGGCGGCGGATTTCTGCAATCTTGTCCGACGCGTGTCGATCGCGAGCGCCGATTTTGCGCAGATCCTCACGAGGCATGCAGTCCAGCCCATAGATGGAAACGCCGTGGTCCCGGGCGGCGGATAGCAATTCGTAAAATGGATTCCAGTCGTATCCCCAGTCGAGTTCGAAACGAATGCGTTGGCGCAACTCCGCTTCGTCAATCTCGCCATGCTGCCACTCATCCAGAATGTGCTGGTCGCGGGAAAAAATTGTTTCGATTCCCAGAACGACGGGGCGCCTGTGAATCTGGGTCTCCCGCAGCAACGAGGCGAGATAGCGTTGTGAATTCGGCAGGGCGTGATAGTCTCCCACGAGAACGACACCGGACCTAGCAACTTCGCGCCGGACGTCATTTCCTGAGAGAACTCTCTGGTAGGAACGGTAGGCGTCATGAAAGTCGCGAATATACTTGCGACCCGCGGCTCGATCCACAGCACGAATTTCGCGCTCGACGCTGGCAATCGCATGGAGTTGAGCAATGCTGCGCCGCGATCGTAAGATGCCGGTGGTTGCCATAACTTTTCGTCGCGGTAAAGCCCTCGCTAACTTGCAAACCGCGCGTGCCTTGACTTGGCTTAAAAGCCTCCCTATCCTCAGGCTTCAAGGCCGCCGGATTTGATGCCTTTCGGAGCACCTAACTTTGCCATCTACAGTAGAAAACCTGACAGTTGCGACAACCGGCGCCAGTGGATCGGTATTTCTAAGACAATTTCTACTAACGGTGGAGCGCGATGCTCGGGTAAAGACTGTAAACTTCATCGCCTCCGACAGTGCACTGCGTGTTATGGCTGAGGAACTCGCCATCGAGGGGCGCTCTGACCTTCTACGTCAGATCATCGGCGGGCCTTCAACCAAGATTCAGCAGCAGTCGAACACCGACATTGCGGCGAACATAGCTAGCGGGTCATATCCGTCGGATGCGATGGTCGTGATCCCGTGCAGTGTCGGCACCCTTAGCCGCATTGCGAACGGCACCGCCTCACGATTGATCGAACGCGCCGCTGACGTGAGCCTCAAGGAGCGCCGCCCGCTCGTGCTCTGTATCCGCGAGTCACCGCTGAATAAAATCCATATCCGCAACATGTCGCTGGCCGCCGATGCCGGCGCTACAATCTTCCCGCTAATCCCGACCTTCTATAACCATCCGGCAAGCGTCGAGCAGATGGCCCAGCAGTTCGCAAACCGCGTTCTCGCGCATATAGGACTGGCCCAGGAGAATGCCTATCGCTGGAAGGGCTGAGAGACCATTCCGGCGACATGTCCTCGTGTAACTTATTGAAAGAACAGTGACTTGAGAAAGTCTTCCTGCTTTGCAGGCGTTTTCTAAGTCTAGATAACGAGCGCTGAGTAAGGTAGGTATCTGGCGGGCATGTACTGCGGTTGTTCGCGGACGACGAGGTTTGCTCCAGGGACCCCAAACGCTTCCGCTATAGTAGCGTTGTGCCGTTAGGCAGCGAGAAATTGGCAGGCCCGCCCACCATCACCACCTTCCTCCGCAAGCCTGGAGTAATGGAGGTTGTCGTTGGCGCGGTTGCCTTTCTTGCCTATCTGAGTACCCTTTCGTTCGGTTTCGTTTACGACGACAAGCCCGTGATCGTGGACAACATCGCCATCCGATCCTGGCACCCCGTTAGTTATTACGTCATTCCTCGGCTTTCAGCCGGCGCGCAGCTCTCGAGCGGAACCTTTTATCGTCCCGTGACGCTTTTATGGCTCCGTCTTAACTACGCATGTTTTGGACTGGATCCTGCCGGATGGCACTTCGCCATGATGTTGTGCCATGTCCTGATGACGTATCTCGTCTTTCTAATGGTCGAAAAATTGACTGGCCATCGTACTACTGCCGTTATCGCTGCGACTCTTTTTGGACTTCACCCAGTACACGTTGAGAACGTAACGTGGCTTTCCTCTGTGAACGACCTTCTCATGTCTGTCTTCCTGGTCGGTAGCTTCGTCGCCTATCTCAACCATCGCGATGGAAGAAAGCATGTCTGGATGGGGGCATCCCTGATCCTGTTCAGCCTGGCGCTACTGTCGAAGGAGACGGCAGCGGTTTTTCCTTTTCTGGTGTTCTTTTTCGCGGCAGTCTTTGGCCGTGGCCGTGGTCGTGGTCGCGGCCGTCGCCAAAATGCAGAAGGCGGTGTTGGGTCTGCATTAAAAGGTGGCCTGGTTTCTGCGCCCTATTTTGTGCTCCTGTTGCTATATCTGGCTGCCCGGAAATTGACCCTTCATGGCATTGCCCCACCCCTGACGCCCGTTAGCTGGAGCACAATGATTCTTACGGCGCCGTCGGTCCTGTGGTTTGATTTAAAACACTTATTGTTCCCAGTTTCCTCCAGCGAATTTTACTCACTTGCCTATGTAACGGCGCCTGGTTTTCGCAGCTTTGTGCTACCCATCTGTTTTCTATTCGGGAGCCTGGCTGTGGCAGCGCTCTACATTTCAAAATGGTCCCACAGGAACTTAGGTTTTTTTGCTCTAGGACTAACGTTCGTTCCGATTCTGCCCACTCTATATTTGCGGGCGATTGCCCCTGCGAATTTCGTTCACGACCGTTTTCTCTACCTTCCGTCAGTGGGCATTGTGATTTTCATAGCTCTTGCGTTCGAACGAATTTCTTCCTTGAAAACGCAGCAGATAAAAGGCAGTGCATTGATGTGGGCGGCAGTGATGATCCTCTGTACAGCCGCTCTTGCAAGCACCGTCAGCCATCAGATGCAGTGGGCGAGCAATCTCCTGCTCTACCAGAATGCAATCAAGTACGCGCCTCAAAATCCGGTTCTACAGGTTAACCTGGGCAACGAATTTGCAGGTCTTGGGCATTACGATAAGGCGCTGCCACTGTATTTGAGCGCGCTCCGAAACGACCCGTTCTCATGGCTTTCGAACTACAACCTGGGCTATGGATATTACCGCACTGGACGGTTTCCAGAAGCCGAGAACTACCTAAAGCGGGCAATCCAGATCGACGATAGGGATCCTGACCAATTCATCTATCTTGCCCTTGCAGAGATGGAACAGGGAGAACTGGCTCAGGCAGGCCAAAATGCTGAGCGCGCTATACAGAGAGGCCCAGCCTCGCCCGGATTCCACTTAGTTCTAGGTAAGATTCTGGAGGCTGGCGGCGATCGCAAGGGGGCATTTGACGAGTACAGGGCGGAGTTAGTGTCTCATCCCGACAACGGGCTGGCCAGAAGCGAAGTACAAAGGCTGCAGTCCTTGAAATAAGAACGCGATATAAGAAGGCGAAATAGAAGGGACGACCGCTAACCGCTGTTCTGCCGATTCGGGCGATTCTTCTTGGTGATGCTGCCGACCGTTTGATGCCACGCAACTATCCACGGAACCAACACTGAAAATGCCAGGCGAGCCGCCCAAGTTCGCAATGAAGCTTTCCGAATATCGCTCCAATCGAGCCTGAAAGCAAAGTAGATTTCGAGCGCGATCACGAACAGCAGCGGAATGGGAAAGCGCACGAGAGCTGCCACGGCCAGAATCTCAACAAGGCATCGCACTATATTTCGCCACAACCGCGTCGAGCGCCCACCTAAAACGCCATCCGTAACCGAATAACTGATCATCTGGCGAATCGCTGAACGGAAGGTGTGGCGCGGTTGATAGGAAGCCTTGGCGCGTTCCGGGAAAGCGGGCGTCACGAGCTTGCGCACCCGGGAATCGAAGATCGTGTCTTCTCCAAGGAAAACATCTTCGGGAAATCCGCCTACGCGCTGCCACAGCTCTTTGCGGAAGGCCATGGAGCGCGCCGTGCAGGACTTGGTCGCGGTATCCGGATTAAGTTTTACGCCGAAGAAGGGCGCAGAGGCCACATCCCACACAGTAGACTTTGCGGGATCAATCCACGCTCCGCCAAGAGAGTATTGAAAATCAGCGCTCAGAATAGGAGCTGTCAGGTTCGCGAGCCATTCAGGGTCGTGCGTGCAGCCGGCATCGGTAAAGGCCACGACGTCCGATGAAGCTGCAGCGGTAGCGACATTGCGGCCGCGCGCGATCGGACCGGGACAATGCTGCAGGCTGCAACTCGTATCGCGTATCGGCTTCAGGTTCGGATATTTCAACTGTGCCGCTTCGAGGCGCTCCCAGGTGCCGTCGGTGGAACCGCCATCGACGACGATGATTTCGGCGGGAGCGAGAGTCTGCTGCACCAAGCTCTCAATCAGCGCGTCGACGTCGTCGACCTCGTTGAGCACGGTGGCGGCAACGCTTACGGCTGGTACTATCAAATGCTCTCCATGTTGACACAGTTGTTGAGTGTTATTGAGATGTGCGTTGTCCGCAACCTCAACCAGTGTACTCATCGAAGAACTAAGAACTCGCGAAACGAAGATCTCGTGCCTATTAATTCCCTAGGCACGCCACATCGGTGCCGTTGACTCCGACCCCCGATTTTTTGTAATCTGCGTTTACACCGGAAAGGAGGTGGTCGGATGACAAGTTCTGATAGTCGCAGTAGAAGTACAAGACCAGGTGAGGTGGCTGAGTCTTAGGGCGGTTGCTCTAAGCGGAGTTCTCGAGGAACCTTGGTCGGGGGAATCGGGAACAATCTCTCGCAAACAATCCGTGAATTTGGGCTGATGATCCGCCTGTCACAAGCTGTGACCGGCACCGGAACGAGCGAGGGGCCACGAGAGTGACCACCTCAGTCAATCCCAAACAGTCCACCGGGCAACCCGCAGGCTTAAGAGCTTGCGGGTTGCCTTTTTTGTCAGGTGCAGTTTGTTAGGTGTAGCAATGTCGGAAAGCTATCGCTTGGGCAGGACTACTATGCTCTGCGGACTGGTTACGGTATAGGGCGATCCGATTGGATGTTTCACGCTGATCGGAGTAACCGTAAACACGAACAGCTTATTAGTCGAGCGGCTGATCGCGTACAGGTGATTGCTATTGTCCCAGAACATCTGGTCGATCTCGTCTTTCGTGAGAAGGCCGGTATAGTGCGAAATCGGATTACTTCCGTTGAAGTGGAACACTTGTAATCCTGCGCTCCCCGCCACGGCAAGAAGCTTTCCCGACGGAGACATCTTCAAATCGGAAACTGAGCCGACCGCAGCCTGCGGCATGTTCGAATATTTACTTTTCGTGGTCAGGTTCCCAGAACTATCAGCTGTGTAAATTGCCAGTTGTGCCAAACCCACCGTTGCCCACGTACTTCCGCTGAGCTGTTGGACTGAAATGGCCACATGATTTGCTGAATCGGCTGCAGCCAGCCAGGTGCAATAAAAATTGCCCTGCTGCGCCGCAGGCATCGGGGAGTTGTTGCTCGAGAGGGTGAGCGTTCCGCTGCTATCCCGGTAAAAACCGTAGATGCCCGCTGAATAGTGATAGCACGTCGAGCCGAAGCCATAGAGATCACTTCCGATAAAACTCAGGCGGTTGTTATACCTTGGACCGGCGGCGCTCGTCGCTCCGAGATACTTCAACTGGCCAGTGCTTTCAATGCTGAATGACTGATAGGTGTTATTGGCGCATTGACTCCCGTAATTATCGACGTCGTACAAGGTCGTACCGCTATGGTCTAGAAACAAGGGACTCGGACCGCCGCATGCCGCTCCGTTGTACTGCTGCGCATTCACCGTAGCGACCTTGCTCAGGGCCCCATCCGGTCCGACGGCAAAGGAGTCAATGTCGATTCCGTTCGTGCCAAAGAGAAAGGTTCCATTCGCCGCCATCCCTCCAGCGACGTTCGCCGCGAAAGGCGACCCCGATACGGGCAGGAGTTGGCCGTTAGCAGACGCAGAGAAAGCCGAGATCTCGTTAGTGCTGGTCGTCGAACCGCTCGCGACATACACAAACGCCACAGGGCTGACTTGGGCACCCGCAACTTCGGCGGATATCGCGGAGATCAAGAACGCTGTTCCTAGCAAAACGAACAGCCTGATGTTTATTACGGAGCGCGCCATACCGTTCCCCACCCCTGAATGGAAAGATAAGTCAAAATATGATGCACACTAGGTAATGGGGGTTGGCGTAATACGTCAATGCATGTACCCTTTACGTCTCATCCTGCGCGTAGGGATGCCCTGCGCGAAGCGAACGACATTGCGGAGTCGAAGAACGCCTCCTTACCTTCACCGGCACCGCGAAAAACTTGAAACTCGCCACCGTCACCGCTGCCAGGTTGGTCAGATGCTCCACAATCGGAATCTCTTGTTCAGAAGAATGCTGTGCACTGGGCGCGGCACGTCCTGCACATCATCGATGTTATAGGAATCGATGCCCACGAGCGCGACTCCGGATTCAGCCAGGAACCGAGCCGCATCTTCCGTCAGAAATGGATGCCCTTCGAAGTATTGAGGCTCGTTCCAGCGCCGGGACCATCCCGTCTCGACCAGCACGGCTTTTGCCCGTGAGATCCTCTCCGCGCGGGAAACGCGAGACATCGATCGCCTGCCTGTTCAAGGACGACACCTTGATGGCGGGGAGATTTGCCAGCTTCGGCAACTCGAGTTCCGACAAGTCTTTGCCATCGGCGTAGCGATGAAATGTAGAGTCGAGATAGGTTCCGGTATTGGCAACCATCTCGATCTTGCCGATCTGAAACTCGGTTCCCGGCGCGCGTACAATTTCCGCGACGCTTCGCGGCTCAGGTAGTCGCAGATGATCGGGGCGGGGAGGACCTTTCTAGGTGATGAGTCCGTGGGCTACTGTGTGGCTGAGATCGATGAAGGTGCGAGTGGATGGCATAAAAGCGGGATTATTTTGACACAACTTACGGGGAGTTATTCTCCTAAGGTATCCTCTTGACTATTTCGTTGGTATATACCATAATATATACCATGTCCCGAACCGCTAAATTGTTTTTGAATGGACGCAGCCAGGCTGTGCGCTTGCCATCCGAGTATCGCTTTGAGGGATCGGAAGTGTTTGTGCGTCGCGATCCGGCGACGGGGGACGTGATTCTTTCGCGGCGTCCAGAATCGTGGCGCGATTTTTTTGCATTTCTGAAGACTGCGGACGTGCCTGAAGATTTTCTTTCCGATCGCGATGACGCGCCTCCGCAGAAGCGCGACTTGTTCTAAATGGCTGTACGCTATCTGCTCGACACCAATACTGCCAGCTACATTATCAAAGGCAATTTTCCCCGCGTGCGCGAGCGGCTGTTGAAGGTTCCCATGGCTGAGGTTGGAATTTCGGTTGTCACCGAGGCGGAACTGCGGTTTGGAGTGGCGCGGCGTCCGGAGGCAGTTTCATTGAGGAAGGTGGTCGAAGAATTTCTGCTGCGAGTTGAGATTCTGCCGTGGGATTCCGACGCGGCGGCACGTTATTCTGAACTTCGAGCAGCGCTAGAAGAACACGGCGAGCCGATGGGGAACATGGATCTCATGATCGCCGCGCAGGCGCTTGCGGGGGAATCGGTGCTGATCACAAATGACCGTGTGTTTCGGCGTGTGAAGGAATTGAAGATCGAAGACTGGAGCAGGGTCTAAGAAAAATTACCAGGATTGTCATCCCCAGCGGAGCGGAGGGACCTCCCCCGAAAAGGTGTGCCGGGAGTAGGGGTCCCTCGGCTTCGCTCGGGATGACGGTTAAGAAGTAAATCTAAAATCGTCCTCTCACCTGCAAAAACAAAAGCCGCCAGCTTTCGCTGACGGCTAGTGGCCCACGGCTAAAAGCTAACTTTCGTACAGCAGCACGCCCTCGGTCTTCTCAGCGTCTACTGGCCGGTAATAAAGTTTGTTGGCCTCCAAAAAGACCTCGATAAATGCAGGCCTGGTCGTGATCGTGCCTTGGATCAGCGCCTCCGACAGCGGGTCTTCGATGTACTTCTGCAGGGCGCGGCGTAGGGGACGCGCTCCGTAGCTGCGGTCGGTCAGGGTTTGATTCAGAATCCACTTCTTTGCCTCGTCGGCCACGGTTACTGTGATCGAACGCTGCGCCAGATTCTGGTTCAGTTGGCTGACCATCAATTCAAGAATCTGGATCAGGTCGTTTTCGCTGAGCGCCATGAAGAGGATGATCTCGTCCACGCGGTTCAGGAATTCTGGATTGAATGTGCGTTTGACCTCACTCTTCACCAGATCTTCGACCTTCTCGGAGACCATTTCATCCTTGGATGACTGGAAGCCCAGACCTTCGCGCTTCATCAGATGACGAGCGCCGATGTTGGAGGTCATGATGATAATGACGTTTTTGAAATCGACTGTGTTACCCAAACCGTCGGTGAGTTGTCCGTCTTCGAAAACCTGTAGCAGGATGTTGAAGACATCGGGATGCGCCTTCTCGATTTCGTCGAGCAGTACGACCGAATAAGGAGCCCGCTTCACGCGTTCCGTGAGCTGTCCACCCTCTTCGTAGCCTACGTATCCTGGAGGCGAACCGATCAGCTTCGAGACGGAGTGCTTCTCCATGAACTCCGACATATCGAAGCGGACTAGAGCTTTGTCGCTGCCAAACATGAAGTTCGCCAAGGTGCGGGCAACTTCTGTTTTGCCGACGCCAGTTGGTCCGAGGAACAAGAACGAGCCGATTGGACGGTTCGGGTTCTTCAAGCCAGCACGCGACCGGCGAATGGCCCGAGCCAGCGCGCTGATCGCTTTTTCTTGCGAGATGATGCGCCGGTGCAGTTCTTCTTCGATGCGCAACAGCTTCTGTGTCTCTTCTTCTTTGATCGAGGTGATCGGTACGCCGGTCCAGCGCGATACCACGTCCTCGATGTCCTCCCGACCGACAACGCCGGTGGAGGATTCATCGAGGTGGTATTTTTCGCGAAGGGCGCGCAGGTTCTCGCGCTCCTTGCGTTCTTCGTCCGAATAGAAGCGCGCCTTCTCGAACTCGTGGTTCGCGATGGCGTTCTCCATACGATGGACGATGAACTTAATGCGCTTCTGGACTTCCGTCAATTCCTCGGGCAGCGTGGTCTGGCGCAGCTTCACGCGAGCGCCTGCCTCGTCGATCAAGTCGATAGCCTTATCGGGCAGGAAACGATCTGGAATATAACGGTTCGAATGCGAGACCGAAAAATTGATGGCATCGTCGGTATAAGTGACGGCGTGGAATTTTTCGTAGCGCTCTTTTATGCCAAACAAAATTTTGATGGCGTCGGTCTCGTTCGGAGGCGGAACCTTTACGGCCTGGAAGCGCCGCTCAAGCGAGCGATCTTTTTCGATCGACTTGCGATATTCAGCAGGCGTGGTTGCGCCGATACACTGAATTTCGCCGCGCGAGAGAGCTGGCTTTAGGATGTTGGCCGCGTCGAGCGAGCCTTCCGCCGATCCGGCGCCGACAAGGGTGTGCAACTCGTCGATGAAGATGATGGAATTCTGCGACTCCATCAATTCTTTCATGATGGTCTTGAGCCGCTCTTCGAATTGTCCGCGATATTTTGTGCCGGCAACGATCAATGACAGATCGAGTGCCAGGATGCGTTTGTCCGCGAGGAATGAAGGAACTTCGCCGTCAGCAATGCGCTGCGCGAGGCCTTCAACGATGGCAGTTTTTCCAACGCCAGGCTCGCCGATCAACACCGGATTATTTTTGGTTCGGCGGCAGAGAATCTGGACTACACGCTCGACCTCACCGTCACGGCCCACCAACGGATCGAGCTGGCTATCCATCGCCGATTGCGTCAAATCGCGTGAAAACTCGCTAAGGAGTGAAGACTCGCGCTGTCCACGTTGCGGCGAAGCCTTTTCCTGGCTGGTGCGGGCCAACTCTTCACGGATGGTCGAAAGGCGCAATCCACGCTCGTGCAGAATCTCAGCCGCAAAACATTTTTCTTCGCGCAATAACCCCAATAGCAGGTGCTCGGTGCCAATGTGCTTGTGCGAAAGCCGTTCTGCCTCTTCCGCGGCATAAGCCAGCACACGCTTGCATTCATTGCTCAACGGCAAATCAACTGATGTAGAAACCTTTTCCCGAATCGTGGTGTGACCCTCGATTTGTTTCCGAATCGATTCCACCGACGCATGGGAGCGGAGAAAGCGATTGGTCAGCGCCTTATCTTCGCGCAGCAACCCAAGGAGCAGATGCTCGGTCTCTATATAAGGAGAGCCAAACTGACTCGCCTCGTACCGAGCAAAGAAAATTACGCGCCTGGCTTTCTCTGTATAACGTTCAAACATATTTCCCCCGAAGTTCCCGCGGAACGCTCCGCCTTCCGCCACAACCGTTGGCCCAACCTCTTATTATTAATTATGCATTCATACCGCTCAACTCCGGCGATATCAATCTCGAAATGCCGAGTACCGTTTTACCTTCAGGTACTCCGCTGAATTAAGACGAGAGAATTGTAATCCCCCGGCCGAGTTTCTCTCTGTCTTTCTAAACTCCGGCTCACGCCGGAAGTTGCGTTGGTTCTATCTCCTCTATTGTGCCCTTATCCAACCTTAAAACGCGATGGCACCGTCGTGCAAAGGCCAGATTGTGGGTCGCAATCAAAGATGTCAGTTGATGTTCCCGATGCAGCCGCGCAACCAGTTCAAAAACCATTTCGCCGGTGCGCCCATCAAGATCACCAGTTGGTTCGTCGGCCAACAGAACTTTCGGTTTAGTGATGAGCGCACGTGCCAGCGCCAACCGTTGCTGCTCGCCACCAGAAAGTTCTCCGGAGCGATGATGGCCTCGATCTTCGAGTCCCACTTCGCCCAACCACTTCGAAGCTTCCTCAGATGCGGTCGAAAGTGCCTGCCCGCGGGTTAGCAGAGGCATGGCAACATTTTCTAAGGCTGTGAATTCGGGAAGCAGGTAATGGAACTGCCAGACATAGCCGATATCGCGGTTACGAAACTCGGCGGCGTCATCCTCGGAGAGCGTATTCACTTGAGAGTTGGCGCAGTATACGGCACCTGACGACGGACGATCAAGCGCCGCCAGGATGTGCAGTAACGTACTTTTTCCGGCACCCGATTGTCCAACGATGGCCAGCATCGTCCCTTTTCCAACCCGGAAAGACAGATTCTCAAAGAGCACTAGCTCCGCTTCGCCTGAGCGAAACCTCTTATCTAACCCTTCGACCCGCAAAATTGGGTCTTGAGCTATTTGATGCAAAATTCGCCCCCTAAGTATCAAGCGCGCCTGCAGTCGAACCCTGAGGAAGCGTGCCTCTAATCCATTAGATCACGCCGTGTGGGGCCGTGATCCATTGGATCGCGATTGATGCGAACAAAAGAGGCAACGAGACGATCCAAAATTCCATTTTTGGAACGACTATGCGAACGACTGTATACCTCTTGGTCACGAATGCAACGTGACGGTGGTCACAAAAGGAGATGCGAGCCACTCCCGAGTGCCGGTCTTTGGGAGCCGAAGAGAATTAAAAGGGCACGGCTTCAGGGGAGCCGAAGAGAAATTGAAGGGGCACGTTTCAGGGAGCCGAAGAGAATTGAAAGGGCACGGCTTCAGCCGTGCCGAACAGCCACGCGTAGGTTTCGGCTTCAGCCGCTGAGGGGCTGCTAGTAAGAGTCTTTGATCTCTGACAGGAAATGAAAGCATTCCTAGCATGGGATTGGGATTGGTTGGCCAGTGCTAGGCTCCTCAGTCCCATTTTTCATCGGCCCGCAATCTAGGGTTCTCGAAGGGCCTCGATGATCTTTCGTCCCGCATCGCGACCCGCCTGACGAAAGGCGGCAGGCGAGGAATCCACCGGATCGTACTCCGCCTTCTCCAGGATGACACGGAGCGTCTTTAACGGGGCCGAGAATGCAACCATCAGCACATCAAGCAATCCAAGCACGACCCAATCCGGATACCCGAAGCTATGAAGTTCTGCGTCTACAGGCACCGCATCAATCACTTCGAAGCTTGATGCTGGTTCAACTTTTAATTGGACCGTCGCCTTTTGCCATATAGGTCCGAGATGTTGGTTCCGTTCTCCAGTGACAGTGATTGTCTTCCGAAGCGGTAATGGATTTTGCTTAATCAATCCATCCGCCCAAAGGGTCAAGTAGTCTTTCATATGCTCGATTCGTCTTAAGAGTCTCACTCATACCGTAACGCTTCCGCAGGCAATATCCGCGCCGCGGACCACGAAGGATAAATTGTTGCGATAAAAGAAATGCCGATGGAAACCAGCGCGACAATGACCCCATCGACAACACGCGGAGCAAAGGGCACGTAGTCGATGGAATAAACCTCAGCCGAGAGCGAGATGAAATGGTAGTGTCCTCCGGCCCAAGAGATCGCATAGCCAATGACTAGACCGATCACAGTCCCAATCACCCCAATCAGAACGCCTTGAGCGATGAACACTCTGCGAATCTGCGCTTTCTTGGTTCCAAGCGACATGAGCACGGCGATGTCTTTCGTTTTTTCCATCACCATCATGATCAGCGAGATCAGGATGTTGAGCGCGGCCACGAATACGATCAAACCGATGGTGATGAAGGTGACAATGCGCTCCAGTCGCAGCGCGCGGAACAGGGGCTTATTCTGTTCCATCCAACTGGTGGCCATAAAGCCGTGCCCCGCGGCCTCTTCGAGCGAACGCGCCACCTCGCCCGCCAGGTAGATATCGTCGAGCTTGAATTGAATGACGGATATTACATCCCCTAGGCCGAACAATTCCTGCGCGTCGGAGAGGCGAATGAATGCCCAGGATGAGTCATAGTCAAAGAATCCGGAGTTGAAGATTCCCGCGACCCGAAAGCGAATGTATTTTGGCACCATTCCAAACGGAGTCAATTCCCCCTGCGGAGAAGTGACCAGCACGACCGATCCAACAGTGGCACCGATCTCCTCGGCCATATCTTTGCCCAGAATGATGGGGGCCATTGCCGCAATCCGCTGCTGCACGCCGGTCAGATCATCAGGCGATTGTTCGCGTAGTGTGGAGCGGACACTCTTGTCCGCTGCCTTTGCCTTTGAATCTGCGTCATCCGACGAAAGAGTTGTGGCGGCAGGAGTCTCCTCTAGCGCCGCCGCCGATCCCAGCGTGACCGAGTTCAGCAGATCGCTGACCCTCCGCTCGTACTGGGGCAGCATCCCCTTCAGCACCGCGCCTCGAGCCCGCGGGCCGCGCGAAATTAGCACTTGCTCGTAAATCGCCGGAGCCGCGGCTACAACGTGCGGCTGCTTCGAGAGCCTGTCAAGCAGAGGACGCCAATCCCGTATGCCGTCGCTTTGAACTCGCAGCAAACTAATGTGTGCCGTCGAGCCCAAGAGGCGCGCCTGCAAGTCCTGACGAAAGCCATTGTTGATGGCCAGCGCGACGATCAGCGAAGCAACCCCAGCCGCCACTCCCAACACGGAGATCGCTGTGATGACGCCAATGAAAGCCTGCCGGCGTTTGGCGCGTAGATATCGGGTTGCTACGAACAATTCGAAGCGCATTGAAAGGGCTGTCAGCTATCAGCTGTCAGTTACTGCGGATTATAGCTGGCGCGCTTCCCATACCCTCGGCAGAACTGCTGGCACTGATTTGCGATACGCGCGATAAGAGTCGCCAAACCGTTTCTCCAACTCCGCGTCTTCGGTTCGGATCATCACCGCTCCGGTGATGACTGCAAATACCGTTAATCCCCAACAGACCGCGAGCCCGGTTCCCGCGCTCCACGCTAACATCTCGCACAGGTGTGCCAGGTACACCGGATGACGTACTCGCGACCGGATTCCATCAATCACCAGGCGCTGCTCTTGATTTCCGCCATGAACTTCGGGAAGACCGGCCAGTTGTTTGCCGCTGAAATGTTTTACGGATTGCCAATACACGAACAGTCCGCAAACGAATAGCACAGCCGCCGCTATCCAAGCCCAGTTCCATTTATAGAGGATCAAGTTGCGCCATGGCTGGGTGGATAGAGCAACCACGACCCACATAGCGATCCACATCGGCACCAAAACGGCATATGGCGAGCGTTGATTGAAGAGATGGCTTGCACGCCAGCGTTCGACAAAGGGATGGATCATTATCCAAAAGGCCGGGATGGTGGAATAGACGACGCATGCCAGCCATCCGACGAGTTGTAGCCAGTGATGCATTCAACAGTCTGTTAGCCGAATCTTAGCAAGCGGAGAACCTAAGGGATCGTCTGTCGTGGAATCCCACGCTTGCGCAGAAAACGCGCAAGCATGGGGCACCCTGGGCCCTATAAGGGGGGACAAAATTAAGGGGACAAAAGTCTTGTGGACTCTTTCCCCGAGTGCTTCCTGCTATCCTTCTTCCTCATAATGTCTCCCATTCTGACTAGTTTGCTGCTGGGACTGACGGCGGCGGGCGCGAACGTATTTGGCGGCGCCATTATCGTTCAGAAACATTGGGAGCGGTCTTATCTCCGGTACTTCGTCGCGCTTGGAGCGGGGTTCATGCTGGCCACGGCCCTCGTCGAAATGGTTCCGGAGAGCGTCCAGTTGCGTGGCCCGTATGCCGGATTTCTTATTCTGCTGGGATATCTGCTGGTTCATTTCTTCGAACACACCGTCACTCCGCATTTCCACTTTGGAGAAGAAACTCACGCCGACCAGTTCGTGCACGCTCACAAGGGATACTCGGTTCTGATCGGCTTGTTGATTCATACTTTTTTCGATGGCATCGCAATCGCCTCGGGCTTCCTTGTGTCTCCTGCGCTAGGGTGGCTCATTTTCATCGCGGTCTTTTTGCACAAGATTCCAGAAGGATTCACCGTCTCGTCGGTGATGCTGGCCAGCGGCCGCAGCCGCGCCTTTGCCTGGGGGGCGTCGGTAGCGCTAGGCGCAGCAACCGTTGCTGGAGTGATGACGATGGCAGTCTTCCGTCACCAGGTGGCTTTCGGACTGCCGTTGTCGGCGGGCGTTACCATCTATGTCGCGGCGTCGGATTTGATTCCGGAAGTAAACAAAGAACCGGGCGTGAAGATGGCGTTATTGGTCTTCGTCGGAACCGCATGTATGTTCTTGCTGGATCACTTTTTTCACGCCGGCTGAGTAGCGACCGCCTCCAGCCGCCGGCACGGCGGCGCTACGGTGCGCCTAACCTGAGTGCCGGATGTGCATCACATCCCCATCCTTCACGATGTAGTCTTTGCCTTCGAGGCGCAACGTCCCTTTGGCTCGGGCATTCGCTTCCGAGCCTGCTTCGAGTAACTGGTCCCAGCGAATCGTTTCCGCGCGAATAAAATGTTTCTCCAGATCGGAGTGAATCGCCCCCGCAGCGTTTTGGGCGCGGGTGTTCAGCGGGATGGTCCAGGCCCGGCATTCATCCTCGCCGGCGGTGAAAAACGAAATCAGTCCCAGCAGGTGATAGCTCTTGCGGATCAGCCGCGAGAGACCGCTCTCTGTCAATCCATAGCTGCCGAGAAATTCGGCCGCGTCCTCGTCACTCATTTGCGCAAGCTCGGCTTCCACCTTGCCGCAGATGGCACTCGCTCCCGCGTTTGGACGCTCGGACACTTCGGTTAATTTGTATTTAGCGGCCGCTGCTTCGAGATCCTTGCCCAGTTCGGTGCTCTCGCCGATGTTCAGTACGTACAGCATGGGCTTCTCGCTGAGAAACATGAAGCCGCGGAGCCGCTTCTTGTCCTCGGCCGACATCTCCATTTCGCGCAGCGGTTTTTCGGTTTCGAGATGAGCTTTGGCCTTGATTAACAGCTCGTTTTCTTTCTCCAGCTCGGGTGTTTTCATCTTCTTCATATCTTTTTCTAGTCGCTCCAGCCGCTTTTCGATCTGGCCTAGATCGCTGACCATGAGGTCGAACTCCACGTTCTTGATGTCGCGCAGCGGATCGATGGGCCCCACGTGTGGAATTTCGTCGCTTTCAAAGGCCCGCAGAACGTGAATGAGCGCATCCACCTGGCGCAAATGGCCGATATAGGCGGTCTCCTTTAAGGCGTCCTGGCCAATGGCGCCAACGTCCACGTATTCGACCGAGGCATGCGTCAGCTTCTTCGGATGGTAGAGCGCGGCTAGTTTTTCCAGGCGTTCGTCGGGGACCTTCGCGACTCCGATGTGCGCCTCACGCGGATTGGAATACGCCTGCTCGGAAAGATGGACCTTCGTCAAAATGCCAAATAAGGATGTCTTGCCGACCTGCGGCAGACCGATGATGCCAGTTTTCATGGGAAGTTCGGCTCTCAGTTCGTAGTAGTTAAGAAGATAGTCGTTAGAAGAATAAATCATCAGGTGGCAGGACAGCCGGGGCGGACGAATTCGGGAGGAGCAAACCCGAGACCTTCAAGTCAGCACATGCTCAGGACGCGCAAAGAGAAAAGTAGCGGCGGTGTGCAAGATTGCACAGACAGTGGTGGTTCCCTCCACTAAAGTCTGTACGGCGAGAAGTCTGGATTCATTCTTCCCGGAGGATATTGTGAAATTATTTGCCACTTTGTTGTTCATTCTGTTGTCGCTGGGCGCTGGCGCTTTTGCCCAGGCGATAAATCTTGGAACTGCCGACAAATTTGCCGTGCTGGCCGGTTCCGGCATAACGAATGTTAGCGCGCATACCTATATCGTTGGCGACGTAGGCAGCGCTCCGACGTCAAGCGTAACGGGACTCTTACCAGGGCAAGTGAACGGAACCTTATTTTTGGGTCCGAGCGCCACGACAACCCAGGCGCAAATTGACCTGACGGGCGCTTATAACGTGGCGGCGAGCGAGCCTTGCACCACCGACCTCACCGGTAAGGATCTGGGCGGGATGACGTTAGGGCCCGGCGTATATTGTTTCTCCTCTTCTGCCGGCTTGACGGGCACTCTTACGCTCGACGCTCACGGGAACACTCACTCGCGATGGGTTTTCCAGATTGGAAGTACGTTAACGACTGCGAGCAATTCGATTGTTACGGTCATCCTCGGCCTACCGGGGGCCATACAACCGCCGTGGGCCAAAGGTTTGAATGGGTGCACTGTCTACTGGCAGGTCGGGTCGTCAGCGACGATTGGAACGGGCAGCATTTTTCGTGGGAAACTGATGGCGTTGACCAGCATTACGCTCAACGGCGGGACATTTCACGGGAAGGCATTGGCTAGCAACGGTGCAGTCACCATGTCCGCGCGGGAGACGGTTAACGGTCCACCCTGCGGTACTTACTAGGGCTGCGCTTTTACGGTAAAGACAAGCTCCGGGAAACTTGCCCGTTTTGTCATCCTTGCGGAGCGAAGGACCTATGCATTTTGCTGGCGCTATCGGGATGCATAGGTGCTTCACTTCGTTCAGGATGACAATGTGTCTACTTTGTACAGCCAACCATTCACCTGGCTCACGCCGCAGGTGATTGGATTTAAATACGCGGAAATGCATAGCATCAGGAAACCGTGCTAGCCTCCCAGAATGGGATCCGGCAGGACAACTGCGCGGCGACACTATCGTTTGTTCCGCCAGCTAGCGATGGTAGTGATTGCCGCCGCAACTTTTGCCGTTTGCGCTTCGTCGCAGGTCCGCACTCCGCGCATGCAGACACGCGCTGTCATCCAAACCCGTCTGAAATCTTTTTCAATCACGGATGGCGAACGGGAAAAGCGCATCCGAAACTGGTTTGCCGGGGCAGGATGTGACGGCAAGCATCTTTCAGAACAAGCCCTTAGCCCGGAGCTGCTACCCAACGTTATTTGCGTCTTGCCTGGAAACACTCAAGAAGTAATAGTGGTTGGCGCGCATACGGACCACGTCGATAGCGGTGATGGCGTCGTGGACAACTGGACGGGCACGGTCCTATTGCCAGCGCTGCTGTACAGTTTGAGCGCGCAGCCGCGACATCACACCTTCGTGTTTGTTGCCTTCTCGGGAGAGGAAAAGGGTCTGGTAGGTTCGCGCTATTATGTGGATCATCTTTCGATCGGTGAACGAGCGCAGATTGAGGCGATGGTCAATTTCGATAGCCTGGGTTTGGGTCCGACCAAAGTGTGGGCTTCTCATGCCGACAAGATGCTACTCGCCGCACTTATGAAGACCGCTTCAACCGTAAAGCTGCCAATATCCGCAATGAATGTTGAGGAGGTCGGCGCCACTGCCGATTCGGAATCGTTTGCGCGTTACGACATCCCCCGTATTACACTGCACTCGGTGACGCAAGAGACGTGGTCGATCCTCCATTCCCCGTCCGACAAACTAGACGCAATCAGAATAGGTGATTACTACGACAGTTATAAGTTGGTGGCCAGGTATCTGGTGTATCTGGATGACACGTTAAGCGCGGTAAAGCCACGGCCTGTAGACACCGCGCGTTAGAAGTGTCCAGACCTGCGTACTTTCTTCGTTGAGTCAGCGAAGAGCCTGGGCGGTCGCGTACAAGGCGAGTAAGCCTAGCAGCAGCACAGCCCCTTCGATCCTTTCGGACCAGAAATGCAGACGATCAAATTCATGACGCTTCGGATCATCGACAGCAAGGTTGTCAATGACTCCGGCTTCGTTGCGAATCGCGTGCATCTTCGGCGTGATGGCGAATTGTGAGATAAGTGTGAGCACTAGCATCAAGACAATCAACAAGTGCCGAGCTGCGAGTGGCTTGGGATTTCCGTTCACCATCCGGCTATAAAACATCGATGCAGTCAGAAAAACGATTCCGGACGCGATCGCCATGTAGTGCAGCAACTCCAATGACCGGCCCACAATTGATCCAGTCACGTGGCGAGTCGGGAGCAGGCCCGGCGAAAAAACGGTGGGAGCTTCCACGAACGCAAGAAAAATGATGCCGCCCAGCCAGACTACGAGCGACAACAGAATAAGAAAGCGGAGAAATGACATGAGCGGAATTATAGAAGCCTCTCCGGACTATTGCGTTCGCTCAAATAGCTCGGCCAGTTCTTAGCCAGTTACCTGCAACAATTTCCCTCCGACCAATCAGAGTTATCCACAGGCCCAGAACCAGCGCTGTCACTTTTGTCGACTTAAGTTCGATGTTTAACCTCATCTCTTCCTCATTTGTTCTGGAAGGAATCATTGAATGCAGCGTTCCATGATGGCGGCTGATGTGAATTTCCTGTGCATGCAGTCGGCAATTTTTTGTGTGCAGTGCGAATTAATTAGTGAAAACAACACGCCGCATTGTCTGGCGTGCGGCAGCAGCGCCGTGTTGAGTCTTGCGCGGCTGCTTGGAGGGTCGTTACGCGGGCAACAGACCGCGCATCTTATCGCCGATGCCGAGCTTGACCGCCTGGTTCGGTCATTACTGAATTCCGTGCCTTTGACAACGGCGTTGGACGAAGTCGCGCAAGCTACAGCAAATTTATCGACGCGCCACCGCAAGCGTAGCCGTCACGCGAGCCCGCCCTCGCACCACATACTCAACCCCGGGGACATCGACCTCGAGCCCGGCATCAGTATTATTGCGGAGAAGGCGCAAGCACTAACTGGCGCCAGTGGAGCTGCCATCGCATTGCGGCGGGGTAGCGAAATTGTTTGCCGGGCTCGCACTGGCCGTACCGCTCCCGATATCGGGGTGCGGCTGCAGACCGATAGCGGGCTTTCAGCGGAATGCGTGCGTACCGGCGAAGTGCTTCTCTGCAATGACGCAGATTCGAACCCGCGTGTGGATGCGGCGAGTTGCCGGCGCATGGGGGTTCGTTCGATCCTCGTTGCGCCGCTTCGGCACTTTCGCCGTACGCTCGGAGTCTTCGAGGTTCTCTCGTCCACGCCACACGCTTTTGATAACAACGATGCCGCCACTATGCAATTTCTGTCGGGCATGATGGTCGCAACGATTTCCCGTCTTTCGACTTTGCAGCCGGCGCGCCAGGCGACGTCGGGCGAGTAATGATCTCGTGGTAACTTTAATTCATTCCCCAAGCCAGTGTTAGAAGTGGGTTAGTTAAGCCAGGAGAAGCAAGGGCCCCGTATCGGAAGGGAGATTCCGATGAAATATGTGTTCCGCATTCTCGTCGCTGCGGCCCTGATCTGGGCGGGCTGGCAGGTTCTAGAACCTGAGATAACCAATCTGTTTTTTCAGGACGATCTCCACGATACGGCGGCGCAACCTGCTTGGCGCACCGGAATGTCGGCGCCCCCCTCGGATGATGAGCTGCGCCTTGCCGTAATTCGCAAAGCGTGGGGGCATGATATTGCACTCGATCCAAAGCAGGTAGCGATCCGGCGAACGGGCACCGCGGAAAATCCGGTGATATTTATTGCGGTTGATTATTCAGTTCCGGTGAATCTGCTGGTCTATTCGTTCAAATTGCACTTCACCCCAGCCAGTTCGGGCGCCAGGTTTTGAGTCTCACATCGATGCCTATGTCGGTACTGGCACACTCTCGACGATGTCACGCAACACCTGCTCGGCTTGCTCGGACTTTTTAAGCGTGGAAGCATAGACTGAACTTACGACGACGCGGTGTGCGAAGACGGAGACTACCAACGGCTTGAAATCTTCCGGAGTGCAATAGTCGCGGCCCTCGAGAAAAGCCATGGCTTGCGCTGCGCGATAAAGCATTTGCGAGCCTCGAGGAGAGACTCCCAAAGAAAGATACTCTGACTCGCGAGTTCTATTGACGATATTCAGCATGTAAGTGATGAGCGATTCGTCCACATGCACCTGGGCGATGGCCTGCTGAATTTCAACCACGTCGGCCGCGTTCAGCACGGGGCGCAGGTTCTCGAGCTGTGCGACTCCGGCTTCGGAGCGCAGAATCTCGCGCTCGGCGTTGCCCTCGGGATATCCCATGCGAACTCGCATCAAAAAACGATCGAGTTGCGATTCCGGTAAAGGATAAGTGCCATGGTGCTCGATAGGATTCTGCGTGGCAAGAACGAGGAACGGTTGCGGCAGTTGATAGGAGTGCGCGTCGATCGTGACCTGGCCCTCGTTCATTGCCTCAAGCAGAGCCGACTGCGTTTTTGGAGTGGTACGGTTAATTTCATCAGCCAAGAGAACGTTGGCGAAGACCGGTCCGCGCTTGAATTCAAACTTCTGCTCTAAAGACGAGTAGATCGAGATGCCCAAAACGTCAGAAGGCAACATGTCACTGGTGAACTGGATGCGCTGAAAGCTGCAGTCAATTGCGCGGGCAAGGGCCTGTCCGAGAGTAGTCTTCCCGACTCCCGGGACGCCTTCGATCAGCAGATGACCCTTGGCGAAGATGGAGACCAGCGCGAGGCGCAAAACATCGTCCTTGCCGCGAATAACACGGCGCAGACTTCTTTCCAACTCCGCAGCGCGCCGCGAAGTTGCCACCAAAATTTCGGGAGCCATTTTGGTAATTCTACTATGTGCGTGGCGAGGGCGGACGGTTACCAATGTCACTGGCAGTTCAAGAGAAGCGCCCATTGGGTGGTGAACTATCTAAATGCAAACACTAAATGCAATGTCATCCTTCTATGAAAATAGGCGCACCTGTCCACAGGTATTTTTTGGCGGCGATGCGGACAGGCTTCTATTCGTGCTCGAGGCACATAAGGTATGTTCGGACTCCGCCGCTCCCTCTGAGCGTCGCTCTCGAAGAGCAAGGATGACATCGAGCTGACGGATTCCCCTTACACCGCCGCAAACTTATCTTCGTCAAACACCGCGCCGTCGTGCAGCAACACGTAGACTGATCAGCAACTTCCGCGCCTGCGCCACCCGCGCCACGTGCTTGTGCTTTTTGCGCAGCAATTTTTCATAATAACGCCGCGCCGCCGGAGAACTGCGCGTCGCCACCTGCGCCGCTTCCACCATCATCCAGCGCAACCACGGCGAACCCTGCCGCGTGATCCCGCCCCGCGCCGCTTTTCCCGCCGATTCCCGCACCCGCGGCACCAGTCCCGCATAACTGCACAGCGCGTCCGGGTCACGAAATCGTCCCACATCTCCAATCTCGGCCAGCACCATCATCGCCGAACACTCCCCAATCCCCGGAATCGTCATCAGCCACTCCACCCGCTCGTCGTGTTTTGCCTTTTCACTTAGTGGAGGATTTTGCTTTTGTATTTCTTCACTGTATCCGTCCAGCAGCCGCAAGCACACCTGCACCGACTCCCGCGCCTTCTGCGGAAGTTTCACTCCGTTCAGCCACCACCGCCCCCGCTTGCCAAACAAATCCGTTACCGGAGAGCGCAGCCACTGCTGATGCAGCACCGCGTGCACCTGGTTCTTCAGCCGCGTCCGCTGCCGCACCAGCGTCGCCCGCAAGCGCACCTGCTGCCGCCGCGCCCGCGTCTCCCGGTCCGCCTTCCACGACTCCGGCAATAAATCGCAACGCAGCAAATGCGCCAGTGTCGCCGAGTCCACCCGATCGTTCTTCAGCTTCGCCGAGGCAATCGCCTTCACCCGCTGTGGATGCACCAACACCAGCCGTTTCACCTCCGGCTCCACCACTTCGCGAAATGCCGGCCAGAACCCGCACGCCTCCACCGCCACCTGCACTTCCTTCCCCCGAAACTGCCGGAAATACTTGCGCAACGCCAGTTTCTCGTTCGTCACCGGCCCCACCTCCCTCTTGCTTCCAAAGCCGTCATGTAACAAAATCTCTGGTGAAGATCTACGCCAACGTGGATCATCTGCGTGCCTCCTTCAGGGCTTGTGCTTCGAGCACGTACTCTACCCTTGGAGGCACGCGTTTTTGGTTTTCATTACATCCGAGCGGAGAAGGCCGAATCGCGAAGCGGATCGGCATTAGTAACGATAACCGCGAGAGTTACGTTGCGAACGTAGGGGGCCTTCGACTGCGCGACAACATCCGCTTCGCGGATGTTCCCTCTTCGCTCAGGATGACGACAGGTTTTAGTGACAGCTGATAGCTGATTGCCACCGCTTGTAGTCTGATATCGAAATTCACCTACATGTCTCCATCCTCGCGCATCGAATCCAGCCCGCTTTACAACGAAGATCTCGCGCCCGCTACCCCCGAGCGCCGCACCTGGGGCACCTACAACTTCGCGGCGCTATGGGTGTCGATGTCGGTCAATATTCTGACCTACATGTTGGCCGCCAGCCTGATCCAGGGAGGAATGAACTGGAAGCAGGCCGTGGCTACCGTGTTCCTCGGCAACACAATTGTCCTCATCCCGATGCTGTTGAACTCGCATCCAGGGGCACGTTACGGAATTCCGTTTCCCGTGCTGGCCCGCGCCTCGTTCGGAGTGCTGGGCGCGAACTTCGCCGCGGTCTTGCGCGCCCTCGTCGCCTGCGGATGGTTCGGCATCCAAACCTGGATCGGCGGCGAAGCGATCAATACTCTGATCACAACGCTCGCGCCGGGCTGGAGCAAAGTCGCGCACGGTACGGCGTTTTGTTTTTTCGCGTTCTGGTTGATCAATCTCGCGGTCATTCTCAAGGGCATTGAGTACATCCGATTTTTGCAGGGAATCAGCGCGCCGGTGTTGCTGGCAGTGGGCCTCCTGCTGCTGGCGTGGGCCTATAAGTCGGCCGGCGGATTCGGTCCCATGCTGTCGGCGCCGTCGCGCTTCGTGAGCTTCTCGGATTTTCTGAAGTTCCTCATCCCCGCGCTGAATGGCACAGTCGGTTTCTGGGCCACGGTGTCGCTGAACATCCCGGACTTCACGCGGTTTGCGAAAAGCCAGCGGCAACAGGTAATCGGCCAAGCGCTAGCACTGCCAACCACCATGACGCTCTATTCGCTGATTGGAATCCTGGTGACTTCGGCGACGGTGGTGATTTACGGCACCGCGATCTGGGATCCGGTGCAACTCCTGAGCCGCTTTCATTCTCCGGTCGCCGTGGTGATTTCACTACTGGCAATTCTGCTGGCGACGTTGAACGTGAATATTGGCGCCAACGTGGTTTCGCCAGCCAACGATTTCTCGAACCTCTGGCCGCGAAAAATCAACTTCCGCACTGGCGGCGTTATTACTTGCTTCATGGGAATTGCCTTGATGCCGTGGAAACTGCTCTCCGACTACGGTACGTTCATCTTCGGATGGCTCGGCGGCTACGCCGCATTCCTCGGCCCGGTCGCGGGCATCATGATCTGCGATTACTTCGTCATTCGCAGGCGAGTGCTTGTGGTCGACGATCTCTATCGTTATCCCATCCGGCGAAGGCGAGCCAGCGATTTGAAAGGGCACGGCTTTAGCCGTGCCGCAAGCGCTATAGCAAACGCGCCTTTAGGCGCTGAGGGACCGCCGGGCATCTACGAATATTGGCGCGGCTTCAACTGGCTGGCGGTGCTGGCGCTGGCCCTGGGAGCAGGGACGGCGCTGGTGGGATTAGTCGTTCCTGCCGTGCACATCCTATATAGCTATTCTTGGTTCGTCGGATTCGCAGTTTCGTTCGTGGCCTACTACGCGCTGATGAAAGCTGCGGGTAACGAATAGCGCGCCACAAAAGTTGACAAAGGTTTCCTATCAGGGCAGGCGTGCCGAAAGCCCCCGCCTCCGATTTGAAAGGGCACGGCTTTAGTCGTGCCGCAAGCGACACAACCAACGCGTCTTTAGGCGCTGAGGGAAAGCTGTCGGAAGCCACTTATTCAATCCAACAGAGTCCACGCGTCCTTGCTTTTGGTGTTGGGTGCGCCCCTAGTTCAATCAACAATTCCTTCGTGGAGTTCTCGTCTTGCCGAATTGACAAGCACAGGCTCTTGAATGTCCGCCACTTGTATCGCGGATTCAGCAGCATTTTACGTAATATCTCTTTCTTTCTGGCGATTCCTGGCTCGGTTGCTGCTGAATATGCCATAAAGAGACACAATTACGGAGTTCACGATGCTGAAAATCCATTCTTCCAAAGCAGGCGCATCCTAGGACGATTCATTTTTCGTCGTACGTATAGCGCTCTCCCATGAACGCCACGGCGATATCAACCGCCTCGGGAGTCTGCCTGACATTGGGGATCGTTACCTGGAAGGGCGTTGTCGTCCCCGGCGCAAGCGTGCCGACGGAGGTTTGGGCGCTTCCAATGTTCCAGTCGTCATTCCATCGCCACTTATTGGACTGCTGCCACTTGTCGCTGAGAGAGAAGATAGGGGGGCGCGTCGAATCGCAACGTTAGGGACCCTATCCATATATTTAGCGGATTTCCGATCCGACCCTTAATCAAGAGCCCATTCGCTGTGTATTCCACGGTCTCAAAAGTAACTGAGTATCCTCGCCTGAGGAACTGTATCGTTCCTACTTGCGGCGTCAGGAGATTCTCCTCGCGTTGATAGCCCATGGAAAACACGAAGAACGCGAAATTCTTCCTGAAGGTTTGTTGCTCTCTCACCTTGGCGTACAGAAAGCCAATCGCCGCCAATAAAATCAGCGTCGTTATGGCGAAGACGATTATTAGGCGCCTAAAAACCTTGGGCCTAGGGTCCGGTTCGCCTTGGCTCTTGTCCATAAGCTAACAGTGCTCCAACTGAAACCGCTGCTGGTCTTTTCCAAGGTAGTCGTATTGCTTATCGTCGTTCGGACAGCGATACCGAATTACTTCTTCAGGGCCGATAAAAGGTGCCTTGAGATCGTCCCTCCGCTCCATCACGACAGGGTGCATGTTTCCACATCCCTTGCATTTGATACCCCAGAAAGGTATGCCCATGCTTCACAACCCTCTTCCAGCGGAAAAAGCGTAGTCTGGGTCCCAGCCATTGTCAATCTGAGGGCTGGCATTAGCATTCCTGAAACGTCACGCACACACCGTTGGGATCAATCGCCCCGAATTCCTTGGTGAGCGACGCGGGTAATGCTGACGCGCTTGGAGGAATCGTCGATGATGTACACGACACGCCAGTCGCCTACGCGGATGCACCATTGGTCTTTGTACCCTCTGAGCTTCTTCGATCCCGGCGGGCGGGGATTTTCGGCAAGCGCGAGGATCTTGCGGTCGATCCGGGCAAACAGCGCATTATCCAGCGCGTCCAGCTCTTTTCCGGCAGCGGGCTTTATTTCGAGCGAGTATTTAGCCACGCCGGCCATTGTGCTTCAGGCGCTTGGTTCGGTATTCCTCGTAGGGAATGCCCTTTTGCTTGCGTCGCGACTCGGAAACCAGGCCATCCCAGAAGTCCTCCCAAATGGCACGGTGCTTCCTGAGGTCGATCAGCACCGCCGTCCTGCGGCCTTTCTCATCGGTTACGAACTGGATTCCGGTCATTCTTCTATTCTCCCGGCAGAAAAAATACTACTCGCTCACCGTACCGTGGCCCAACGCTCCGGTCAAGGCGGTGGTCCCTTCAACACAGCGCAGGGCCGGGATTGCGTAGCGCGGACACTCTTGTTCGCGCCGTCGGCGAAATTGTTGCAAACACGCCAACAGGAGTGTCCGCGCTACACTCGGTCATCCCCTCACTCCTGAAACGTCACGCATATACCGTTGGGGTCAATCGCCCCGAATTCCTTGGTCCCCCAAGGCTTGGTTTGCAACGGACCGTTGGGATGCACCTTTCCGCCCCGCTGCTGATATTCGGCATAGAGTGCCTCAATACCCTGCACGGCCAGACGCACCATGGTCTGGTCAACCGACCTTCCGTGCCAGGGTCGTGTCGTTCATACCAGCGATGTGGAGGTACGCCTCGCCGCGGTTGATGCCTGCATAAGTTGCAGGGGGGTAGCGTCGCGAAAAGTTTCCTTGAAGCCGCAGGCCTCTGTCCACCACTTGAGAGATTCCGCAGCATCGGCAGCAGGCAGAACCGGGATCGCGCCTTTAATGATCGGTTGCATGGATGAAAGAATAAATGAACGGTGCGGATCGGCTAAGGGCGGCATGTTTAACTCCACGTCGGCACGAACGGATGTGATGAAGGGCGACCCTCAGCGGCTAAAGCCGCGTGTATAGCGGGTTCTAACGGCATGGCTTCACAGCTTGCGGAAAAAGTCGTTGAGGAATCGGGTTTCGCACGAGAGATGCACAGCAAAAGCTGATAAGAAGTAGGAATGCGAGGAACTGACGAGCAGCAGGGAGCAGCGTTCAGCTATGTG
>Ga0185299_10000512_pt1 | contig 101873 bp, 88 predicted proteins | sample PaiPotPPA55metaG_FD_128002 | JGI IMG/M metagenome (GOLD analysis project Ga0185299, IMG submission 128002) | Iron sulfur acid spring bacterial and archeal communities from Banff, Canada, to study Microbial Dark Matter (Phase II) - Paint Pots PPA... ... | reverse complement strand
ACGGATCTGTCGTGCGCCATGGGGATTCCGGAGAGCGAAAGTGTCGAGTCCGGCGCCAAGGATGACGATCTGCCGAATCCCTCTTTCGACGGCTCCTGACAAAGCATCTTCCGCAATCCGGCTTCGCGCGGCGGTGATCAGACGTCCGATGCTGGCCAAGGGGTGTTGGTTCGCAAATTGAAGCACGTCCTTTTCGTCTTCACGGAGAATCTTCATGGCAAATGGGTCATAGAGGATTGAGCCATGATCGAGCACCTGATGAGCAGCTCGTTGTCGGGCGATCATCAGGGCTGTCCGGCTGGGTTCATTAGGCTTCATGTTCGAGGTCTCCGTTTTGAAATTAGCATGGAGGGATCGTAAAAACTCGCACCCTTAAAATCCAAGGGTGCGGCACCCGGCGTGGCGAAACCGACCCGAAACATGGCCAGCTTGATCTTTGGTACCGCGCAGTTCGTTGCGCGGATTGAGGTGGCGGTTACTCTAAACCCGGCCCTCCGAAAAGACGGAGGGCGGCTACAAGTTGATCCCCGAAGGCGTGGTTCATCATGCGGGACATGGGAGGCAACGGAGCGGAATTCGTCTATATGAAGCATGAGCGCCACTTTGGAAAAGCAGCCGCTACAATAGCTCGCAGGGGGACTCGCAGGGGAAAGTCAAAACCCGCACCCTTAAAACCCAAGGGTGCGGCACCCGGTGAAACAGACCAAGCGCGGCCGCACCTCTGAGCAGATTCTGAATGGAGGGCGTTGCGAAGACTCGACGAAAGCAGGGCACGGCTATGATCAACGATCTCTGGTACAAGAACGCGATTATCTATTGCTTGTCGATCGCTACATTCATGGATGCGAATGGCGATGGGGTGGGAGATTTTAGCGGGCTGATGAACCGGTTGGACTATCTGCAGGGCATCGGCGTAACCGCGATCTGGCTGATGCCGTTTCAGCCTTCGCCTCATCGCGACGATGGGTACGATGTCGCGGATTATTACGGCGTCGATCCGCGCTATGGCACGCTTGGCGATTTTGTGGAGTTCGCGCATGGCTGCAAGCAGCGGGGCATCCGCGTGATCATCGATCTGGTCGTCAACCACACTTCCGATAAGCATCCCTGGTTTCAGGAAGCGCGCTCGGACCCAAAATCGAAGTATCGAGACTGGTATGTGTGGTCGAAAAAGAAACCGAAGGATGCTAACGCGGGAGTGGTGTTTCCGGGCGTGCAAAAATCGACATGGAACTACGACAAGGAGGCGGGGGCCTGGTACTTTCACCGATTTTATGACTTTCAGCCGGACTTAAATACTTCGAATCCGGAAGTGCAGGCTGAGATTTTGAAGATTATGGGCTTCTGGATTCAACTTGGCGTTTCCGGATTCCGAATGGATGCGGTGCCTTTTGTCATCGCGAAAAAGGGGGCGAACGTCAAGGTTCCGGTGGAACAATACGAGATGCTGCGAACGTTCCAGGAGTTTTTATCGTGGCGACAGGGCGATGCGGTCATCCTTGCGGAAGCCAACGTGGTGCCGAAGACGGATATGGAATACTTCGGCGAGGCCGGCGAACGTTTGCAGATGATGTTCAACTTTGCCGTGAACCAGCATCTGTTCTATGCGCTGGCGAGCGGCGATAGTCGACCTTTGGTGAAGGCACTCGAGGCAACAAGGATATCGGAGGCCACGGCGCAGTGGGGGCAGTTCCTGCGCAATCACGATGAGCTGGATCTGGGACGGCTAACGGAGAAGCAGCGGCAGGCGGTGTTCGCGGCGTTTGGTCCTGACAAGGATATGCAACTGTACAACCGCGGGATTCGGCGGCGGCTTGCTCCGATGCTGCAAGGGGACCGGCGACGGCTGGAGCTTGCGTACAGTTTAATGCTGGGGCTGCCCGGGACGCCGGTTTTGCGTTACGGCGATGAAATCGGCATGGGAGAGAACCTGCGGCTGCCCGAGCGCAATAGCGCTCGCACGCCGATGCAGTGGTCCGGGGAACGCCAAGGGGGATTTACCAAGAGCGAGAAACCGATCCTGCCGCTGATCAGCGGAGGGGCGTACGGATTCGAGCATGTCAATGTGGCTCAACAGAGACGCGATCCCGACTCGCTGATGAATTGGATGGAGCGCATGATCCGGATGCGCAAGGAAGCGCCAGAGGTCGGCTGGGGTGAGTTCACGGTTTTGCAGACGCGGAAGCCGGAGGTGTTGGCAGTCCGGTATGACTGGCGAAACAATTCTGTGGTAGTGGTGCACAACCTGAGTGCGGAGCCGCGCGAAGTTTTGCTGGATGTGGGCGTGGAGGATTCCGGATGCTTGGTGAACCTGCTTTCGCAGGAGATCAGTGATGCCGATGCGGGTGGGAAGCATCGTTTGCTGCTGGAACCTTACGGATACCGATGGTACCGGGTCGGAGGTCTTGACTATATTCTGAAGCGGAGCGCGATCTAAGTTGGAGTCGAGGTAGAAGCATCAAATTCGGAGATGAAACTGTTCGTCAGGATTCATGAATGGCGCGGCGGAGGCGTTGTTAAACTGTGGTCAGTACGTTTCGCTCGGCTGCCACGGGCTTTTTGAACGGGTATTCTGGATGTGCTGGATCTCTGAGTCGAAGGATTGAGTGGGCTATGACAACGGAAAACTGGATTTTGGTGTTGGGATCGGTGGGAGGATTTTGCACAACGTTTGCGTACGTGCCGCAGGTGATCAAGATTTGGAAGCAGGGCGGGCGCGATTTGTCTTACGGGATGCTGGGGTTGTATTTGGTTGGCGTGGTTTTGTGGCTGGCTTATGGAATTTTGATGCATGCGCAGGCGGTGGTTTTGACTAATTTTGCTACCGCGATTTTGATCGCGATTGCGACTGGGTTGAAGGCATGGACGGCTCGGCGGGATGAGATTAAGACAGGGTTGAGCGAGGTGGCAGGGGGCGAGGTTGAAGGAGTGTAAAAGCCTCTTTGGTGGCAGGGCTTTCGACAGTCTAAAAGAGATTATGAGGGCTGCGCTTCGGCGCAGCTCTTCTTTTTTAGACGCACAGTGGAGTTTTCAGAAAAGGGCAAGTGCAGGTAAAGTAGTCTTGTCATCCGTTGTAAGTGAAATGGATCCACAAGGAAAAAGAATCGGCCGTTGAGAAAGTGGCGGTCGAAAGGGACTATGAACGCTGGATTGATGGGGATCGCTATTTTGCTGGCGGCGCTGGTGGTTTGGCTGGTGCTGCAGAACTTGCGGAGCCAGGAGAAGGGCGATGGGCTTGAGAACCAGTTGGGGGAGCTGCGCCGGGATTTGCAAACGATCGCTACGTCGCAAGCGCAGAGCGCGGGGCATATGCAGACGATCGGCCAGACCGTGGCGCAGCGGCTTGAGAGTGTGACTAGCGCGTTGCAATCTGGAGTGACCAATTCCGCGCACATCGCGTCGCAGGGACAGACGGCGATTGCGACGGAGTTGAAGAACACGCGCGAGCAAATCAGCTTGATCCAGAAGCAGATTGGCGAGGTTCAGGAGCAGAGCCGGGGATTGTCGCACGCGACGCAGTCGTTGGAGGCCGTGCTGGGGGGAGCCAAGACGCGGGGGCTGCTAGGAGAAGTGACGCTGCAACGGATGCTGGAAGATTCGCTGCCGGCGTCGCAATTCGCGATGCCCCACCGGTTCAGCAGCGGCGAAGCAGCGGATGCCGCGATATTTTTGCGCGATGACAAGATCATGGTCATCGATTCGAAGTTTCCGCTGGAGGCTTTCCGGCGAATTGCGGCGGATGGCGACGATGCGCGGCGCGAATTCGCGAATGCCGTGAAGGGGCACGCGGACTCGATTGCGAAGAAATACATTGTGCCGAGCGAAGGGACGCTGGACGTGGCGCTGATGTTCGTGCCGTCGGAAAACGTGTATTGCGAGATGCTGAATACGCAGGATGGCCGGGGGCAGCAGATCGACGAGTATTGCCGGAGCAAGAAGATCATCGCGGTGTCGCCGAACACCTTGTATGCGCACCTGTGCGTGATCGCCATGGGATTGCAGGGAATGCAGATCGAGGAGAATGCCAAGCGGTTGCTGGCGAATTTGAATGGAGTGCAGAAAAATCTGGAAACGTTCGGCGAGGTATTCGAGAAGCTGGGCACGCATTTGAAAAACGCGCAGCAGAGTTATGGGGAGGCGGACCGGCGGTTTGAGAAGGCGCAAAATACGTTGGCAAATGTGCTCAGCGGAGGTTCTCCGGCGGCTACGCTGGAGGGGGAGCAAATTCCTTTGATTCCGGCGGCGCGGGGGGCGGTCAAGTAGCAGTTGGCGGTTGTATTTGACGGCTGGGCAAGGTCGGGCGGGGCAAGCCCCGCCCCTACAATGTTTGGGATTGCCCGCACAATTTTTGGGATTGCCACAACGTTTGGGATTGCCCACGCAACGCTGGGGTCGCCCACACAATGTTTGGGATCGCCCCCAACGTTTGGGATTACCGCACAACGTTGGGATTGCCCCACAGCGTTTGGGATCTTGTTAGCTGGCTAGGCGGCGACGGTGGTGTTCGGAGCCGGTTTGGCGAAGTTTGGCGGGCTTTTTCTGTTTTTGTGCTTCCGCGTTGGCGAGGCTCTTCTTCAGCGCGTCCATCATGTCGATCACGCGAGCGGGGCCTGGTTGGTGTTCGGCGACGATCGTCTTCCCCTTCTGCTTGGCTTCGATCAGCGCTTTCAGATTATCCTGGAACTTGTCGTGGAACTGTTCGGGCTTGAAGTCTTGCGACAAACTTTCGACCAGTTGCTCGGCTAGTTTAACTTCGGCAGGTTTGAGCTTCACGTCCCTCTCGGCTTTTCCGTAGCCGGCGACTTCGCGAATTTCGTTGGCGTAATACATGGTGTGGATCGTCAAACCATTATTGCGCGGCCGAATAAAAACCGTGTACTCGCGCTGGTGCATGGTGACCGTGGCGATTCCGACCCGATTGCTGTCTTCCAAGGTCTTCAATAGCAACGCGTAGGGCTTTTCACTTTCCTTGTCGGGAAGCATGAAATAGGACGCGTCAAAATAGATCGGATCGATTTGCTCTTGTTTCACAAAGGCAACGATTTCCATCACGGTACTGGAGCGCGGCGTGATCTTTTTGATCTCGTCTTCGTTGATCACGACGTACTTCCCTTTTTCGTATTCGTAACCGCGCACGACCTCGGAGCGGTCCACCTGGCGGTTACATTGCGGGCAGTAGAGCGGTTGCTTCAAACGCGTGTGGCACACCTTGTGAAGTTGGTGAAGGTTCATCCGCTGGCTTCGCGCAGCGGTGTAAAGCTTGACGGGAATTGCCAGCAAACCGAAGCTGAGCGTGCCTTTCCAAACCGCTGAGGCCATACGCTTTCCTCCCCCGATAATGCTAGAGGCCGTCTCAAATGGCCGAGACAGAAAGAGAAGAATTTCCTCAGGGGCTAAAGCTCTATTTTGCGCGGCTTTGAGTGTCGGAGCTAAAGCTCCGACCCCCCTGAGATGCATCTACGAGATGACTTCTAGGCAATGCTAAGGACTCGGCGCGACCGTGCAATCGGGTATCCACGGTATCCAGAAATCGCCGCGGCTATGCAAGGGATTCCGCGATGGAGTATACACTGCGTGTTAGGATGGATGTACCCAGGGCTAGGAAACCAGGTTTGAAACCAATGGAAGAAGAAAGACGCCGAACGCCCAGGTACCAGTTCATCGCTCCTGCTGAACTGGTGGACGATGCCTCGGGTGCGCGAATTCAGTCGTGGGTGGCCGATCTGGGACTACATGGGTGCTCCCTGAGCGTCAAGGATGCCCCGCGTGCCGGCGCGGTAATCAGCCTGAAGATCGGCACGAATCCCCGGGAGACTTTTCTGGCGCGCGCTATTGTGGTGCATTCACGGACGGACCGCGCCGGCATTGTGTTCGACGCGGTCGCGCCATCTTCCCTTGAAATGCTTAGTAAGTGGCTGGGGCAAGCGAAGTTCCCTACGCGACGGGCGTGAAGCGCCCCCTCGGTGCAACCTCAGGTCAAAATCCCAGCCGCTTCGCGGCCAGATTAAATTTCCGCAGGTACGTCCGCAGATAAATCAGCGCGCGGTGGAAGACAGAACCTTGATCGTTTCCATCCAGGTTTCTACCAGCAAGGGCCACGCTGTTACGGGAAGTTCCGTGCGGCGCAGTCCATAGCCGTGTCCGCCCTGCGCATAGAGGTGCATCTCGGCGGGAACCTTGGCATTTTTGAGGGCTAGAAAATAGACGGTAGAGTTTTCGACGTGGACGGTATCGTCCTCGGCCTGGAGGATGAAGGAGGGAGGAGTTTTGTCGGTGACGTGAATTTCCGGGTTGGGCGCGAAGTTCTGCTCTGCAATGGCCAGGTAACCCGGATAGATGATCACGGCGAAATCGGGCCGGCAACTCACCTGATCCGCGGCATCGACCGGATCGTAGAGACGCTGATCGAAGTGCGTGCTGAGCGCCGCCGCAAGATGGGCTCCCGCCGAGAAGCCGAGCACACCGATGCGCTGCGGATCGATGTGCCATTCGACGGCGTGAGAGCGAACGATTCCCAGTGCGCGTTGCGCGTCTTGCAGGGCAGCCGGCGATTTCGGATATGGCCCGGAATCGGGCACGCGATATTTCAACAGCGCGCATGTGATGCCCGCCGAGGTAAGCCAATCGCAGACCTCGGTGCCCTCGAGATCGATGGCGAGGATGCGATAGGCGCCACCAGGAAATACAACCACGGCGGCGCCGGTATTCTTGGCGGTCGGCGCGTAGAGCGTGAGCATTGGAGTGGAGACGTTGCCAAGCCGAATGAGTGCCCTGCCGGCGATGAGATTGTCCTTGGGAGTGGTGGTGTCGATCTCTGGGCCAGTGTTGCGCTGGGCACCGGGTGGCGATTGGGGCCACACCGGCAAGGTCAGGTGGCCCGGTGCAGGTTCCCACGCCGGCTTTTGGGCTACCAGGCTGGATGAACTGAATACGATGGCGGCGAGAAACAAAACACATTCACGCACGGTAGGACCTCGCACCGAAAATTCGCAGCGCCGAATCCTATCACAAGCATGCGCTGCGAACTCGGCTGACAGCCGCTCGGCGCTCAGGCCAGGAATTTGTCGATTGAATCCCAGTAGTGGCTTTTCCACCCCTCCGCCAGATGCTCCGCGTCGCCCTTGGGAAATCCTGTGTGGTCAAAGACCAGCTTGGTCCCGGCGCCCCGCTCGAGTAGTTCGAACTTTGCGATCGAATAGACACCTGGATCCCAGTCAACCACTCGCCAGGCTTGGACGATCCGCTGGTTGGGCACCAACTCGATTTGGCGGCCAATAATGTGACCTCCAAAAATCGAAAACGCACCGCCTACCTCGCGACTGATGGCTGTAGGGGTTGTTCCAAAGGACTTGCCGGCTTGCATTTCTGGGCTGAGTTTTATGATTTTATCGAATTGCTTGGTGTCGGTTAGCGCTTCATACACGCGCTTGCGGTTGGCCTTGAACATCGTCTCTTGATGAATGGACTCCGCGGTGTGCGAAATCTCCTCTTCGGCTCCCGCGTACGCCGGAGTTGACGCCAGAACCAAGCCACCGAACGCGATGGCCGCACTAGCGAGCACTTGACGTCGTGTCGGCGCTTCGGCCGAAAAGGCTGGATTCCTGCTAGCGAACAACATTGTTTTTTTCCTCCATTTTTTCTACTCCGTCGTTATGTTCAACCGTCGCTGGATGGGAACACGCGGGTAAACTATGTTCAAGATCATATTTTCCTGGAGCCGGTTTCGTTATCGGAGTCATACTTGGCCCGGCCCGGAACGTAGTGAGGAGGTCTTATGCCGTATCCCGCCAGTCACCGCGTGGAAGTCAAACGCAAGATCATCGATAGCGCGCGCAAGCTGTTCAATCGTCACGGATTTGAGAGCGTCTCTCTAGACCAGATCATGGCTGGCGCCGGCATGACGCATGGAGGCTTCTACAGTTATTTCACCGGCAAGAGCGATCTGTACAGCGAGGTTTTGGGCTGCTTTTTCACCGACCCAAACTGGAAAAGTTGCTGGGAGGGGGTGAAGGTGGACCTGTCGTCCGGCGATGTCGGCCCCCAAATCGTGCGCGCCTATCTGTCCCGGCAGCATCTCGACGATGTCGAAAACTCCTGCCCGATGGTGGCCTTGCCGACCGACGTTGCGCGCAGTGGCGAGAGTGCGAAGCGCGCGTTTGAGACGGTGTTCCGCGCGATGGTCAGTGTGTTGGAACGGAGCATGGTCCGGAACGGACAGCCTCGGCGTATCGTGGCCCAGGCCACGGCGGCTCTGTGCATCGGAGGTATGGTTGTAGCGCGAACGGTCGTTGATCGCGCTGTGGCCGATGAGTTGCGTGAGGCTTGCACGAGCGTTGCGCTTGGGCTCGGAGGCTGGGACAGACACCGGAAATCAAAAAATGAAAAAACCAAGCCCCGCAAACGATCGCGGGCTTCTGTGCGGTAATGAGGCGGCGGTAGTCAGGTGGAAGACCAATTCGCAGCTGGGATTAACGCAGGTCGTGGATGATTTCGCGGGCGGCGTTCGCGCCAGATGCGCCGGTTAGGCCATTGCCTGGGTGCGTGCCGGAACCGCAGAGGAACAGTCCGCGAATCGGAGTCTTGTAGCGCGCCCAATCGAGTACTGGGCGCATGGTGAAAAGTTCGTCGAGGGCCAGTTCGCCGTGGAAGACGTGGCCACCGGTGAAGCCGTAGGTCGTCTCAAGATCCTGCGGCGTGATCACCTGGGTCGATTCGATGAGATCCGCAAATTTCGGCGAATGGACTGACAGCGTCTTGATCACGGCGTCGCCGAGCTGCTTGCGGCGCGAATTCCAATTCCCTGCTTTCAACTTATAGGGTGCGAACTGCACGTAGGCGGAAAGAACGTGCTTCCCCTCGGGAGCCAGCGACGGGTCGAGAAGCGTGGGAATAGTGACATCCAGATGCGGGGCAGCGGAAAATTCGCCGTACTTCGAAGCGTCGAAGGCGCGTTCGAGATAGTCGATTTCATGGCCGATGTGGATGCGGCCGGAAAGCGCCTGCCGTGCGCCATCGGCACCCACAGCATCCGCGAGCGCGGGAAACGCCGGCAAATCGTCCAGTGCGAAATTCACCTTGGCGACGTTGCCGCTGGCACGGATGTTGCGGATGCGCAGCGCGAAGGTAGGATCGAGTTGCGAGGGATCGACGAGATTGAAAAAGGTGCGCTTGGGGTCAACGCCGGAGACGACCGCTTCGGTGGCGATTTCTTCTCCGTCGGCGAGGACGACGGAGGCGACGCCGCCGTTCTTGACGCGAATGTGCTCGACTTCGGCTTGCGTGCGAATCTCGGCGCCGGCCTTGCGTGCAGCGTCAGCAAGCGCGCGGGTGAGCGAACCGAGGCCTCCGCGGGGAAACGCGGCTGAGCCGACAGGATGGGGATCGGCCGCGGCACGCAAAAGAAGCACGGCGGTGCTGCCAGCGGACCACGGACCGAGCGCGGTGCCGAAAATGCCGCGAGCGGCGATCGTGGCGCGAATCAGTTCCGTTTCGAAGAACTCGGCGACGAAATCGGCGACCGCCATCGGCCCCCAGCGGAGCAGGTTAAAGATGCCGTTTTTCCCGAGTCGCCGAACGTTGCGCCCGGTCTTGAGAAGATTCCAGAAATCTTCAGGCGACGGCGAATCGATCGCTGGCGGAGTGATCGAGGCAATTTGCGCGAATATCGCCGACATTTCTTCGAGCGCAGCGGCGAATTTCGTGTAGTTCGCGGCGTCTTTCGCGGAGAAGCGCGTAATCCCGCCGGCGGTTTTGGCGTGATCGTCGTAAAAGAGCAACGCCCGGCCCTCGGGACCTGGCGCGAAGACGCGTGGGTCGGGATACAACATTTGCAGTTCGTGCTTGGCAAGGCGCATGTCGCGGGTAATTTCGGCACGAAGAGGGCCTACCGTGTGCGCAAGAGTGGAAGCGCGAAAGCCGGGATGAAATTCCTCGGTGACCGCGCCGCCGCCAATGATTTCGCGGCGCTCCAGAACGAGCGGCTTGAAGCCACCTTTCGCCAGGTAAAACGCGGTGATGAGTGCGTTATGACCGCCGCCCACGATGACTACGCGCTGTCCGATCGGCATGGTCAGTTTTTCTCACTGTCAGGCGCGGCAACGGAAGGGCTCGGCTCGGGTAGCGCAGGCGATGTCTGGGATGCCGTGGCGGTAAGCGACTCGCTTGCGGCCGGAGGCTGCGGCGGTTCGGCCAGCGCATCGACGGGAAGGGTATGGGAGCGCGTCGCGGGCTTCGCTTTATCGGATCGCGACGCTGCCACGGACTTCTTCCATTCCTTCAAAATGACTTGACTGGCGATGCGCCCGGGCGCACCCATGATGCCCCCGCCGGGATGCGTGGCGGACCCGCACATATAAAGGTTGTCGATGGGCGTGCGGTAGTAAGCCCAACCGGGAACAGGGCGGAGGAAGAAGAGTTGTTCGAGGGAAAGTTCGCCCTGAAAAATGTTGCCTTGCGTGAGGCCGAATTCGCGTTCGAGATCGAGCGGCGTAAGGACTTGGCGGCCAACGATGAGTTTTTTGATATTGAGCGCGTGTTCGGCGATGGTTTCGACAACGTTGTCACCGAAGGCTTCGCGCTGGTCGTCCCAGGTGCCTTGCGCCAGCTTGTATGGCGCGTACTGCACGAAACAGGAGAGTACGTGCTTGCCCGGCGGAGCCACGCTCGGATCCGTCAGGCTGGGTATGACCATATCGATGTAGGGTCGACGGGAGAAATGGCCGTACTTGGCGTCGTCGTAAGCGCGCTCCATGTACTCGATGCCAGGCGAGATCGAAATCGCGCCACGAAGGTGCGCGCCGGGCCCGGGCATGGCTTTGAAATCGGGGAGGCCATCGAGAGCAATGTTCACTTTGCCGGAAGAGCCACGATATTTATAGCGCCGCACACTCTCTAGAAAATCGCCCGGCAGTTCGCTGGGCTGCAGAAATTTTTCGAACGTAAGGTGGGGATCGACGCTGGAGGAAACCACGGTGGCGGATATTTCCTCGCCCGATTTCAAGACGACGCCGGCGGCATGACCATTTTTCACGAGAATTCGATCGACTGCGGCCTGCGTTCGAATCTCGACCCCGGCTTCGCGGGCCGCCGCGCCGATCGCATTGGAAATTGCGCCGGTGCCGCCACGGCTGAACCCCCACGAACGGAAGGCACCGTCGATTTCTCCCATGTAGTGATGCAGTAGAACATAAGCAGTTCCAGGAGAGCGAATGCCCAGGAAAGTGCCAATGATACCGGAAGCGGACATCGTGGCTTTCAGCGCGTCCGTCTCGAACCACTGGTCCAGAAAATCGGCCGCGCTCATGGTCATCAACTGGATCAGCGTGTAGCGTTCATCCGAAGAAAGGCTGCGAAATCGCTGCATCAAAAAGTGAAGCTGCTTAAGGTCCCGTGGGTTGAGTGTGGTCGGGTCCGGCGGGATCATGGACAGCAGCGGCTTCACGAAGCGGCACATCGGCGTCATCATCTTCGAGAATTCGTCGTAGGCTTCGGCGTCCAGGCGCGAATGGCGGCGAATTTCGCGCTGCGTGCGCGCATGATCGTTCGTCCGCCAGAGGTAGTCGCCATCGGCCATCGGCGTGAATGTGCCATCGAGCGGCAAGATCTCGAGGCCATGACGTGGAAGGTCAAGCTCACGGATAATTTCGGGACGCAGCAACGAGACAACATACGAGCATTCGGAGAAGAGAAAACCAGGAATAATCTCTTCGGTTACCGCCGCGCCACCAAGCACATGACGTCGTTCCAGCGCCAGCACCTTCTTGCCCGCCTTCGCCAGATACGCCGCATTGACCAGCCCGTTGTGGCCGCCGCCGATCACAATTACGTCGTAGTGCTGCGACATTCCCTCAGGCTCCGCTGTAGATCAATCCGCAAGGAAAACGAAATAGCGCTGCGGGTGGAAGAGACGGCATAGTTTACTGGCATGAGGCGCGACGGCACAAGCCTGTGAGAAAGCGTTCAAATTCGAAGCAATCAGTCGTGGGTAGTGGTTCGGTTTTCGATTACGACTTACTAGGAGTTGATGGACAAAAGCGTTATGGGGCTGGCGTAGCTTTCTTGATCCTCAGATATCAGACACCTAGCCCCAATATCATGACGGCAGTCCACGGTCTAAGATGGTCCACAAAATAACCGGCAAAACTGCGCCATCCATAGTCACTTGGACGAGGAACTCGATCCCAATACCACGCGCTTTCATATAACGCCCGCACTGGCCCAGAATGTGGGCTGCGCCACCAGTAACCAAGCGAGGTGAGAGCCTCTACGCAGAAAGCCAAGGCTGGCAGCGCAACGAAATGGAGGAAAGGCTTGCGAGTCTTCTCGCTGGACTGAAGGATCTGGAATTTGGCTTCAAAGGTAGAAACAAAAGCAAGGGCCAGACCAATCAGAGGCAGCCAATACAACATGCGGCCCAGCTCGTAGTTGCCAACGCCAATGTAGGTGTCGGTCGGCAAGGTCAACAACCGCCAAAGCGAGGCAAACATTTCGGCCGCAAGGGCCAGCACGAAGAGCTTTTTCGTCAGCACCTTGTTCACGACAAAATTGTTCTGTTCGGCATGCTAGTTCACTAGCCGACTCAACTCGCAACATATCGTTTTCACGGAGGTCGAGCAAGTCCTGGTCAGTGCGGTAACGGGAAACTGACCCACACCCAGTCCGGAGTTCTCTTGCTGACGCATCGCTCCCCTTCTATACTTTCGTTGCGTCGCAGCGCGACGGGAGAGAACATGCCTGTAGGAACGGCGTTTCACGAGCGCACCATGGCTCTGTGCGAGAGCCTCAATTATCGCGAATGGTCGGGCTACTACACCGTGGGCGTCTACGAGATGCACCACGAGCACGAATACAACGCTATCCGCAACTCGGCGGCATTGATCGATATTTCCCCCCTGTTCAAGTACCGCGTCACCGGCCGCGACGCCACCAAGTTCGTGAACCGCGTCATCTCTCGCGACATCAACAAGGTCAGCGTCGATCAGGTGATCTACTGCTGTTGGTGCGACCCCGACGGCAAAGTAATCGACGACGGCACCATCACGCGCCTCGGGGAGAACGACTACCGCTGGACAGCCGCGGACCCCAGCCTGCGATGGTTCCAACAGAACGCGTTGGGCCTGAACGTGAAGATCGACGATATTTCCGAGCAGACCGCCGCGCTTGCGCTGCAAGGCCCGACTTCCGGCCAGCTGCTGCATGCGGCAGCCGACGCCAATGTCGCCAACCTAAAATATTTTCGCGTAACCCACGGAAAGATCGCCGGCGTGCCCGTCGATATTTCGCGCACCGGCTACACCGGCGATTTGGGATTCGAAATATGGATGCCGTGGAAAGATGCCGTCCGGGTCTGGGACAAATTAATGAGCGAAGGCGAAATCTTCGATGTTCATGCCGCCGGTATGGTGGCCCTGGATATTGCGCGAATCGAAGCCGGGCTGATCTTGATCGAGGTCGATTACACATCGAGCAAAAAAGCGATGATCGAATCGCAAAGATATTCGCCCGCGGAAATCGGACTGGGCAAGCTCGTGGACTTGAAGAAAGAGACCTTTGTTGGGCGCGAAGCGCTGGCATCGGAGGAAAAAAAAGGCCCTGCGCGCTCCCTGGTCGGCCTGGAGATCAACTGGAACGAGGTAGAAGCGCTGTACGACAAGATGGGCCTGGCGCCGCAGGTTCCCAGCATGGCCTCGCGGGTCGCGGTGCCGGTGTATCGTGCCGGAAAGCATGTAGGGAAAGCGACCTCGACGACGTGGTCGCCAACGCTCAAAAAGATGATCGCCCTGGCATCCGTGGAGCGCGAGCACGGCGCAGCCGGAAGCACGCTGAACGTGGAAATGACCGTCGAATCCGTTCGTCACACGGTCTCGGCGAAAATTGTGCCGCTGCCTTTTTTCAATCCGCCCCGGAAAACGGCGATGCCGGTGGCCTAGAAAGAAAATCGCAGCGGACCCACGGCTTGGATCCGGACCTCGTCTACCTTACTTTGTGATCAGCGCCATCGAATTGATGTGGTAACCAAGAAGCGCGAGCCCGTCACCGCTCTTCACCCAGACAAACTCTTCCTGACCATCACCGCCGGCGAATTTCGTCGCGTAGGTCAGGCGTATTTGCGTTCCGGAAGTATTGTAGTTTACGAAAAATCCCTGGCGGGATGCATTCGCGACGTTGCCCAGCTTGGTGTGGACGGCGTTCATAAAGGCGAGAAAATTTGGCTGAGAAATACTGTCGCGAAATCTTTGATCTGCCTGGCCGTATATGGTCGCGAAGTCCTGGCTATCGAGCTGCCCGTGGAATCGCGTGACGGCGTCGTTCGCGACGCCCAGATCCTTTGTCGCGCCGCAGCCACCTGCCGCTACCAGCGCGAGGGCTAATATTGCTGTAACCGCGAGGGGTCTTTTTGGCACTTGGCACCTCAGAAGAGAAGCCTCTACGTACCTCCTCAGTACACCAAGCAGAACCAGTCTCGACAAGTATCAGCAAGGCATAACTTGTTCAGTGCGGGAGCTGTCCAGAAGAACAGGCCTCAGTGGCTCGCCGCGAAGGTTTGGACCGACGAGAGGAATTTGTCGAGCGTAGATCGATCGAGCAGTCGTCCGCCAAGAATCACAGCGCGTATCCGCCGCGTGTTGCGAATATCTTCGAGCGGGTCGCTATCGAGCAGCAACAGGTCAGCGTTCTTCCCGGCTTCGATCGTCCCCTGTGTCGCGCTCTTACCAAGAAAATCGGCGGGATTTTTTGTGGCGGCCTGGAGCGCCTGCATCGGCGATAAGCCTGCTTTTACCAACAGTGCTAACTCCTCGTGCAGTGCGAACCCCGGGATGACGTAGGGCGCCGCGCTGTCGGTGCCCGCCAGAATCGGCACGCCGGATGACTCCATCAGCGCTACTACATGCATCGACTGTGCCATCAATTTCTCACGCAATTCGAAATCACTCGCACTGGACAATTTGTCCTGCGTCAGTCGGACCTGCTTCCATTTCGCCGCGATCGTGCGCGGCACAAACTGCAAGAGCGGATCATCCGCCGAATCCGTTTCTGGCTGGGGATAAGCGTCGTTGCGGAGCAAAATCAACGTGGGCACTTGCCAGGTCTGGTTGTGAACAAACTTGGCGATCAAAGCGCCCGCTTGCTTATTCGAATACGTCCGCAAGAGTTCGCGTTCCCATTGCATCTCGCGCGCATGGGAACCTTCAGGCGTTGCATCCTTCGGTCCGGCCTGAAATTGTTCGCGCATCAGACGCGGCTCTTCACTGGAGCACGCCCGCAACACCCCGGTAAGGTGCTCGACGCTTTTCTGCCCGGCATCGGAAGCTTCCGCAGCAGTAACGCGGTCTGGAACGTGTCCCACAAATGGATTGTGCTCGCGCCGCGCAGCCTGCCCAATCGCAAAATAGGCGTCCCGGCTGAGAATCGATTGCACCTTGATAAAATCCACTCCCTGTTGGACCAGCGTGTGCACATCTTCAGAAGCCTCAACGGCATTGGTCACCACGAGCGATGGCTGAAACGACGGCGGGCTCCCATCCAGATAAGGACCCGCGAAGAAAATCTCCGGACCAAACCGCTTCCCTTGCCGGATGTCCTGTCGGAGCGGCACCAGCGACTCCAGATACCCACCCATATCGCGAACGGTGGTAATGCCATTCGCGAGCAACAGCGGAAGAAAAAACTCTCGGCTGCCGCTGGGTTCCCCTGCTTCGGTGAGGTGCACGTGAGAATCGACTAGTCCCGGAATCAGGAATTTGCCGCTCGCGTCGATGATTTGGGCATTACGCGGAATCGATACGGACGAGAAGCCGCCAACAACAGCAATCTTGCGATCGTTGATCAAGACGGTCATATCGGGCCGAGCTGGCGCCCCGGTAGCGTCGATAACCGTCACATGCGCGATAGCCAGGATAGAACCGGCGGGCTTGGAGCAACCGAATAGGCAGATCGTCGCGAAGAAATATGTGAAATTGCAGGTGTATCTCATGCGGCGTCCGGGAAGAATTCTCTGTTACTGGAGGCGATTGTATTTTTTTAATACAGCTCGCAGTTCATCGTGCGGCAGCGCAATCACGCGGTGATTGTTGATGCCGGTCATGGTGGCGGCGGCGATCATGGCGTTGACGACGGCCTCCTCGGTAGCTTGGATGGTGGCCGCGAAAATGGGTTCGATCCTGTCGTTGGGGAGCATCTTAAGGTCGACGACATGGTCGGGAGCAGCGGCCCCAGGATTCGCCGTGGAGAATGCAACGAAAATGTCGCCGGACCCATTCCCCGAAATACTCCCAAGCCGCCCCAGTGCGAGCGAAACTCTTCGCGCCACGCGCTTCAGTTGATGCGCAACCAGCGGCGCATCCGTAGCCACTACGACGATGATCGAGCCATATTCACCCTCGCCGAACGATTTCGCTGCGCTATACGCGGGATCCTGCGGGATCTCCCGGCCCACCAGCACTCCGGCAATCAGCAGGTTCGGCCTTCGTCCAAAATTGCATTGAACCAGCACGCCAACTGTGTACCCACCCTCTTTCGCGGTCAGCTTTCTCGACGATGTGCCAATCCCGCCTTTGAATTCGTTGCACACCATTCCCGTGCCGCCACCAACGTTGCCTTCCTGCACGGGACCCGACGCAGCGGATTCAATGGCATGGAGTGCGTGTTCCGGCTTCACGTGGAACCCGTTAATATCATTCAGCCATCCGTCCCAGGTCTCCGCGACAATGGGAAGTGACCACCAATCATCGTCCGGACCGATTTTCCCGTGCGACACGCGCCACTGAATGGCGGCATCGCGCACGACGCCAACGCTATGCGTGTTTGTAATCATCACCGGACCGATAAGAAATCCAGACTCTTCCATCCAAGTCGTACCGGTCATTTCTCCATTACCGTTCAGCGACCACCACCCGGCGAACACCGGATCGGCGATAGAGTCATTGCCCCGGGGCAGAACAGCAGTAACGCCAGTGCGCACTGGTCCCTGCCCGACTACCAGCTTGCCTTCTCCGGAAATGAGCGTCGTGTGTCCAACGGTAACGCCGGCCACGTCGGTAATGGCATTGAGCGCGCCGGGTGTGCCGTCAAAGGGAATCCCCAGATCGCGAGCGCGAGGTTTCACTTTGCCGCTGTCTTGCGCCTGGACTTGTGCCGTCGCGAACACACAAAAACAAATCAAGAAGACGAGCTGCCGAGGAAAATAACGCATTCGTTGTCTTTTGCCCTTCTGTCCCCTGTAGGGGCGGGGCTCGCCCGCCCGGCGCTGCCCACACTAAGACTGTCGGCCGTGTACGAGCCGGAAAGATTGTAGCAGCGCCCAAGTACCCCGGACACTCTTGTTTACCCTGAGCCTCGAGATCTGTGTTCATCGAACCATGGCACCATGCAATCCCATCCACCAGCACGTGCCCGGAATTCACTTTTCTTGCCACGTCACTGGCGCGAATACCAATTTCTTGATGTAATCGTTTGCGCCCGGGCCTTCAATTGAGGCGAGTCGCTTCTGGCTTGCGGAGCCGAGCGCGGCGCTCTAACTTAAGTCCATCGAGGAACCCACAGAACATGCCCGATCGCATCCTAGTCACCGGAGGAGCCGGATACATCGGAAGCGTAATCACCTCCCAACTCCTGAGAAAAGGCTACGAAGTCGTCGTCTTCGACAATCTGCGAAACGGCCATAAAAAAGCCGTTCCTCCGGCCGCCAAACTGATCGTTGGAAGCACCTCTGATCGCGCCGCTCTCGATCGCATCTTCAGCAAGCATAGCTTCCATGGCGTCGTGCACCTTGCCGCGTCCATCGAAGCGGGCGAATCCATGAAATTTCCCGAACAATATTTCCGCAACAACACCGCGAACTCCCTCACATTGCTGGAAGCAGTCCTGGCTCACAAAGTTCCGCGCTTCGTCTTCTCCTCTACCGCTGCGCTGTTCGGCACGCCCGACCGCACTCCCATCGAAGAAACCGACCCGCTTCATCCCACAAACACCTACGGCGAATCCAAGCTCCTGGTCGAGCACATGCTGGACTGGTTCCACCGCATCCACGGCTTGCGTTACGCCTGCCTCCGCTATTTCAACGCCGCCGGAGCGACTCCGGATCAGGGCGAGGACCATCATCCGGAATCGCATCTGATTCCGCTGATCTTGCAGGTCGCTCTGGGAAAGCGCGAGAGTCTCTCCATCTTTGGCACCGACTATCCCACGCCGGACGGCACCTGCATTCGCGACTATATTCATGTTGGCGATCTCGCTAGCGCTCACCTCCTAATTCTTGATGCGTTGCGCGAAAAAGACAAATTGATTTACAACCTTGGCAACGGGAAGGGTTTCAGCGTCCGCGAAGTTATTGAGACCGCGCGCCGCGTTACCGGGCATCCTATTCCCGTTCGCGAAGTCGCGCGCCGCCCCGGCGATCCCGCCATCCTGGTGGCCAGTTCCGAAAAAATCAAACGCGACCTCCACTGGCGGCCGAACTATGCCAGCCTGGAAGATATCGTGCGCAGCGCCTGGGACTGGTTTCGCGCCCATCCGAACGGCTACGGTGCGGCGGCCCCAGTGCGGCGAGCATCCAAATCGAAGAGCAAAACAGCGACGAAAGCGAAACCGAGCGCGAAAGACAAAAAGCGCGGGAAAAAATGACGTGAAAGAAAATAACTCCTGGAGGGAAACGTGAAAACTCGAGTGCCGCGTCGTGAATTCATCGCCGGGATGGCCGCAGTGGCCGCCGCATCGAGTATTCCCGTAAAGGTGCTGGGCGCCCGTCAACGCTTGTATCCTCCGGTTGATCTGTCGTACTTCGACACGCCTATTCCTCCGGGCCCCAGCGAAATTCATTACGGATATGCGGCCATCACCTGGGGCGGCAACGATCGCCAGGCGATCGACGATGTCTCCGCGCTAGGATTTCGCGGCATCCAGATACGCTCCAATTGCATTGAAGAATTTGGCAGCGCGCAGCCGCTCCGCGAACTCCTCGCTAAACATAATCTTGATTTCGTCGCCCTTTCCAGCGGTGGCATCAATATTGACGCGCCGGAATCGGGTGAAATCAGCAAACATGTAACGCACGCTACATTTCTCCGCGATGCCGGCGGAAAATATCTTCAAGTCACCGATGATCGCCCAAAAAATCGCGCGATTACCCCCGCCGACTACAAACGCCTGGGCCAGTTGCTCACGGAGCTTGGCAAGCGTACCGCCGATCTCGGGATCCCTGTCGGTTATCACAACCACATGGGCTCCCTCGGCGAACGCCCCGAGGAAGTGGACCAGATCCTTGAAGCCACCGATCCACGCTTTGCCAAACTCGAACTCGACGTGGCGCACTACTTTCAGGGTGGCGGCGATCCCGTAAAATGCATCGAAAAATATTCCGATCGCCTGCTCTTCCTCCACATCAAGGATGTCGAAAAGCTATCCGGCAACAGCGATCCTCGAAAATCCTACCGCTTCGTGGAACTCGGCCGCGGCCAGGTTGATCTCCCGGCCATCTTCCAGGCGCTTCACAAGGTTAACTTCCGCGGTTGGGCCGTCGTTGAACTCGATGACGTTCCCGACAAGACCCGCACTCCGAAAGAGTGCGCCGCGATCAGCAAGAAATATCTCGAAGAGAAATTGGGCGTGACGATATGAAATCGCCTTTCCATATCGCCGTCATCAATGACGAAATCTCCCAGGATTTCGGCCACACCTGCGAAATCGTCTCGCGCGAATTTGGCTTGGACTGGATCGAGCTGCGCGGGATGTGGAACAAAAACATGCTCAAGCTCGACGCCAATGAAATCGCCGAAGCGCGCCGCATCCTCGAGAAATACAAACTGCGCGTCACCGACATCGCCAGCCCGCTCTTTAAGGTTGATTGGCCTGGGGCGCCACAATCCAAATTCAGCCCCAAGCGCGACCAATTCAACGCCGACTTCACGTTCGAGCAGCAGCCCGAAGTCCTCGAACGCAGCATTGAACTGGCCAAGGCATTTCAAACCGACCGCGTGCGAGTCTTTGATTTCTGGCGGCTCGACGATCAAGCGCCTTATCGCGCAGCCATCGACGAGAAACTCCGGGAGGCCTCCGGTATCGCCGCGAAATCTAAAATTATCCTGATCCTCGAAAACGAGATGGCCTGCAACACCGCGACCGCCGCCGAATCCGCGAAAGTCCTAGCCCAGGTCAAAACCGAAAATTTCATGCTCAACTGGGATCCCGGCAATGCCGCCGCCGCCGGCGAAACTCCGTTTCCCGACGGTTACAACCTGCTACCGAAAGAGCGCCTTGGCCATTGCCACTGCAAGGACGTCACAAGAAAATCCGACGGTAAAGGCTACGACTGGGCTGCCATGGGCGAGGGTATCATCGATTGGACCGGACAATTTTCGGCGCTCAAACGCGACGGCTACCACTACGTCGTCAGCCTGGAAACTCACTGGCGCGGCGCCGGCACTCCCGAAGCATCGTCCCGTCAAAGCTGGGCCGGCATGAAAAAAGAACTCATCGCAGCCGGCGCGCTGAGCTAGTGCCACGGCGCCGAAAAAAATATCGCTAGGCGGACCTTCGTCGTCGCGGTTATGGACTGGGCAAGCTGAGGCGCGTGAGTCCTGCGCCCCTACAACGGCGCTCGGAACAGGCCTACAGAACCGCCAACGCTTGAGCGTCGCAGGTTCTGGGATTGCGCTGCCACTCGCCACGCTTGGTGCTAGACTACCTCCATGAACCCGGTCGAAACTCTCGGCCTGGCGCTTGGCGCTGGATTCTCATCCGGCCTGAATCTTTACGCCACGATCACCACTCTAGGACTGCTGCAGCGCTTCGGCGTGATTCAGCTGCCGGTGCCGCTGCAAGTTCTGGCGCACCCTTGGGTGCTGGGCATTGCGATCGCTCTGTACGTGATCGAATTCCTCGCCGATAAAATTCCGTATGTCGATAGTGTTTGGGACGCGATTCATACCGTGATTCGTCCCCCAGCGGCTGCGCTGCTCGCCTATGGCGCTGCCGGCGGAGTACCTCCGGAATGGCGCTGGGGAGCGGCGCTGCTTGCCGGGGGAGTTGCGCTCACTTCGCACGGCACCAAAGCCAGTGCGAGAGCGGCGGCCAATGCGAGCCCGGAGCCGTTGAGCAATTGGACTCTGAGTTTGGGCGAGGACGTCCTTGCCGTCTGGTTGACGTGGATGGCCACAGTTCATCCGCGTGCGACCATTGTTGTCGTTGTATTACTCATTGCGCTGGCCGTGTTTCTTCTCTTTCACCTCTTCCGTTTTCTCCGCCGCGCTTTGCGGCGGTTGCTGGCGGCCTAGATTTGGGTTGCCTTGTACTCTAAACCCCGCGGTCCCGGAGACCGCGGCTACAGGGCGCCTCCCTAAGAATTCTTGCTCATTTCACATACTCCGCCAGCCAATCGAGAAACGTCTTGTACCAAAACTGGGCGTTCTGCGGCTTCAGGATCCAGTGGCCTTCGTCTGGAAAGACCACCAACTTGGAAGGAACGCCCTGGCGCTGCAGGGCGCTGAAAAATTCCAGAGACTGTGTGTAGGGCACTCGGTAATCGCGCTCCCCGCAAATGATCAGCGTCGGGGTTTTGTATTTGCCCAGGTCAGCGGCATACGTGGATGGCGACCACTTCTTATAGTTTTCGGCCGCCGTCCAGGGAGTGCCTTGCATGTCGTGTTCTTCAAACCACAGTTCTTCGGTGGCGAACATCGCGGCTTTATCGTAGATGCCTGCGTGGCTGATGATGGCCTTGAAGCGGCCGGTGTGCGTGGCGAGCCAGTCCGCCATATACCCGCCGTAGGATCCGCCGGCCGCGGCGACTTTCGTTCCATCGACGAATTTGTATTTCGCGATCGCCGCGTCGACGCCTTTTATCACGTCGGCGTAAGCTTTGCCGCCCCAATCGTTGGTAATTTCGTCGGTGAATTTCTGGCCGTAGCCGGTGGAACCGCGGCGGTTGATCATCAAGCTGACGTACCCTGCCGCGGAAAAGACCTGGGGGTTCCAGCGGTAGCCCCAGGCGTTCGAGAACATCGTCTGCGGTCCGCCGTGCAACAGCACCAGGAGCGGATATTTCTTGTCGGCGTCGGAATTTGGTGGACGCACGATCATTGCCTGCACGCGGGTTCCGTCGGCGCTGACGAACCAGAATGTTTCTGGCGCGTTCATCTCCAGGGTCGCAAGGATGGAATCGTTATGATGGGTGATCTGGCGGGCGCCGGAGCCATCGCTGCTTGCTGCGAACAATTCAGCGGGCATCGTCAGACTGGTGCGCTCGAAAGCGAGCGTCTTGCCATTGGTGCTGATCGACAAGTCGGCGTTGAATCCCTCCGCGACAACTTTCCGCGGTTGCGCGCCCGCACGGGCTTCCATGGCGTAGACCTGCTGGAGAGTCTCGTTTTCGGCGACAAAGAAAATCTTCTTGCTGTCCGCCGACCATGCAAGCTGATCCGCGCTGCGGTCAAAGGCTTCCGAAAGATTTTCGCTCTTGCCGCTTTGTCGATCGTAGAGCATCACACGCCAGCGGTCGGATTCATACTCGGGTGTGAGTTGGGCGTGATAGGCAATGTATTTCCCGTCGGGGGAATAGACCGGATTGCCGTCGAAGCCTGGATTCGTGGTGATTTTCTTGGGTTCGGCACCGCTGGCTACCGGAACCAGGAAAAGGTCTCCGTTGGTGCTGATCGCCTCGACTTTGTCGGTGACCGCCGTGAAGCAGATTTCCTTCCCGTCTGGAGAAAAATTCACGTCCTCGGGGCCACTGCGCTCGTCGGGAGGGATGTCGTAGACTGCGCCTTCGGTCAGGTCACGTGGAGCTGCGCTGGCTTCGGTTTGGTCTGGCGCATTGGGCGCGGGCACCACGAACAGATGGCTGCGCTTACCTTCAGACCAGTGCGTCCAATGGCGGTACAGGAGCTGCTCGGCGACGTGAGCCTTTACTTTGTTCTTTTCCTTTTCGTCGTCACGCAATTTATTGCAGGCATCGTCCTTGCAATCCGGGTAGACGGACGAGGTGAATGCGATGGCCTTGCCATCAGGAGACCATTTGACGATGTCCGCACCGGTGGAGAGATGCGTCCAGGGATGGGCTTCGCCGCCTTCCAATGACAGCAGGTAAACCTGTGACTCGCCCGCACGCGAGGAAAGGAAAGCGATGGTCTTGCCGTCCGGAGACCACACGGGCGACGAATCGTGGCCGCTTTGCGTCAATTGGATCGGCGCACCGCCTTCGGTGGACGCGAGCCAGATGTTGCTGGCGCTGCGGTTGGCGTCCATGTCGGGTGTGGCCACCGCGTAGGCAACCCATTTTCCGTCCGGGGAAACTTGCGGCTCGCCGACGCGGTGCATCCGGATCATGTCGTCGAACGTGATAGGATGCTTCGCCGCCTGCTGCGCGAATACGCTGCCGGAGCACATCATGAGTGCCGCGGCTGCCAGGCCGCTTCGCAAGCCGATCCGCTTCATTGTTTGGTCGTCCTCTCGTGGTGTCAGGCGCGTTGGTGGTAAGCCTGCCAGCGGGTGAATATGTCACGATTCCGCTTCGATTCCAAGCGGCGGAGAAATGCGATGTCGCTTTCGCGGAACGCCAACGATTCGATTAAGGACAGGAACGGTCCGGTTCATGGCCGGGTTGGCACAAGACGAGAATCCACGGGAAATGGCTCAATGGCACAGCCAGGAATGGCTGTGCCATTGGGGCTGTCGTCCGAATCCCCAGCGTCGTGGGCGATTGATCATCTGGGGAGGACCGGCGATCCATAACTACGACGCTGCGGAGGACCTGCGGCGAGGTGGCGCGACATCAGTGGGGCGAAGGCTCCGAGTAGTAGCCCTGACGGGTGCGCGCAGTAAGGTCGGATTTTGCGACCTTGATTTCCAGCTGGTGGTATTCGTTGGGCTTATTAGCGGGGGGCGGATCGAAGGAGATTTGATAGTAGGCTTGCGTATCGGCGAGACATTGTCGCAGCAGACTCGCCACGTCATTGTTGAAGTTAAGGGCAAGGCCGCCACTCTGTATGGCGAGTACCTGCAGCGCCAAATTCGCAGGCAAAACCTGACTGGGTTCCTTAACCCCTTTGAGGAAGGTTTCGTAGTAAGTAGCGCGCAACTCGCTCTCGGTGGCCCCGAGAGGGTCGATGCCGTAAAGAGTAATGTGAGCCTTCAGGAGCTGGGTCGAAAGGTCGACAACATTCGCGAAGAGTTGCTGCTCTTGCTTGGAGTCGATGAAGGACTGGGCCGCCGGGGCCGAGAGTAAAGGCCAGCCAGGAGAAATCCAGAGAATCATCTTGCGTCCAGGGCGCGACGACTCGCGCGTCGCAAGTTCGTGGAGGGCCTGGATAGAGAGATTGAAACGGTCTGAGGCCTGATACTCCGAGGTTCGCCGGATGGTACGGAGACTAACGGTTTGCTTATCCAATACATCGCTGAGTACGTTGCCGTCGGTGGTGAGGCCTTCCTGAATTTGCGTGCCTTGGTCCGTGAAAAAGGCAAGCGAGGTAGGCACGGCGAGGTGAGCCCCGTTGCCACGGAGGAATTTGTCGAGCTCCTCACGAACGTACGCGACTTTCTCGAAATCGATGTTCACCGCGTCGACAACTATGAGGATCTCCATGGGAGCCTGGGTGGCGGTGAGGGCCTTGAACGACGAGATGGTCTGGGGGACTTTGTTGTCGAGGAGGGTGAAGTCTTGCTGTTGAAGATCGGAAATTGGCGGTCCGGATTTCCGAGTGACAACGACGTCGAGATAGATTTTATCGCCGGGCACTTGCGATTGCGAACTTTGGGGTTGCGCGGAGAGCGCAGAGGCGAACAGCAGGGGCAGGAGAAGAAAAAGGCTGATACGTAGTGGCATGGACGTGGCTTCCTTCGTGACTTTTTCGTCCCGGCGAGGGGCGATGGAGCTTCGCTGAACCTTCGCCGATCTGGGGAGTGCGAACACCCATGGAATAGATGCAAGCAGCGATCGAATGGACGGAATAAAGGTTGATAAAAATACAAAATTAAACACTAAGGGACGTCTGTAAATGTTGAGTATGTCCGGTTCGCGACAAACGTTTGAACCCGAGTTGAAACTCTACCCCTGACTATCCCCCACATTCTTCTACACATCGTTGTCGGCGGGTCGATTTGTTTGGTGAAGAACGCCCTCCGAATCGGTCTGGTTTGAGGGTCGAGTGTGGCGGACTGCAGCCCAGTTTGCGGCTGCCAGGGCGGCGGTGATGAGGACTGCCGTGGAATTACTGAGCGGGGTGCGGGCGAGCAGCACTACGCAGAACAGGATGGCGACGATGGCAAGGATCTTGCCGCCGGGCAGGCGGAAGGCGTTGGCGTTGGGCGAGCGCTTGCGAAGGACCAAGAGTGCTATGGCTACGGAGCTGTAGGTGAAAAGGCGGACCATCGCGGAGAGGGTGATGTTCCAGCGGAAATTGCCTACCAGCGTGAATGCCAGCAATAGGGCGGTGTACAATCCGATCGAAATATACGGGGTATGAAATCGTTTATGGATGCGTGCGAAGATTTTGGGGAAGTCTCCGCGTTCGGCCAGCGCGAACGTCAGGCGCGGGGTGTGCAGCATGTTGGCGCTGAGATAACCGTAGATCGACAGCAGGACGCCGACCGCGATGGCGGCGGCCGCCCCCGGGCCCAGGATGCGAGCGGCGGAATCCGCGATGGGGCGCTGCGTCGCGGCAGGGTCGGCAAGGGTAGCGGTGACTACGACTTGCACCAGGGTATAGATTACGGCGACGGCGGCGATGCCGATCATGAGGGCTACCGGGACGTCGCGGCGTGGATCACGCATTTCGCCGGTGGCGAGGAGGACGGCTTCGAAGCCACCGTAGGCGTAGACGAGGACCAGGACGGCCTCAAGCCAGTTTTTGGCTTCCACCGGGTGGGGCAGCGGCGTTGGTAGCACGGCACCGTACATATGCATCCACCACAGGCCTGCGCCGATGAAGATGGCGAGCAACAGGAGTTTTGTGGCGGTGAAGAAGTCGCTGACACGGGCTCCGGATTTAACGCCGACGTAGTTTGCAACCGCGAGGACGCCGACCAGTAGAGTTAAAATCGCAAGGCGATAAAGCGGCTGCGTGGCGCGGGGTAAAATTTGGCCCAGATAGGTGGTGAACAGATTGGCCGTGCCGGAAGCCGCCGCAATTCTGGACAGCCAGGTCATCCAAGCGATTTGAATGCCCCAGAAGCGGCCGAGGGTTTCGCGAGCGTACAAATAAGGGCCACCGGTTTCTCGAAATTGCGAAGCGACTTCGCTTAGGCAGCCGGCGATGACCGCCATGCCTACACCGGCAATGAAGTACGCGATGGGCGCCATGCGGCCGAGATGGCTTGAAACGACCGAGGGTAGACCGAAGACGCCGCTGCCGATGATTGAATTGATGACGAGGGCGGTGAGGCTCCAGCGGCCGATGGTGCGGACCAGGGTGTTGGATTGACCGGCCAAGATTTCTCCTGAAACTGATATCGTGCGTGTTGCGGACAAGCCGCCGCTGGAATCGCGGGCTGGGTTGTTGATGATTTCGCCAGCTACGGTAAACCGTTTGGCCCCGGCAAGGAATAGCTGAGCCATTTTTATTTGGTTAGTGCTTGGCGGCGGATGAAGATCTCCTGTTCGTGGGTCGAGGACCAAATAGCAAAACCCGCACCCTTAAAAACCAAGGGTGCGGCACCCTGGGCGAATTTCAGTCGAAGCTGATCAGAGGACTCGAGGTTCTACGCTCAATGAAAAGGACCCAGTCTGTAAGGCTTTTTGCGCTCATCGCGGCATTCTTTCTGAGTGGAACGGTGAACGGCGGACTGTTCGCGCAGTCGGAGGCGACGCTGGAGCAGCGGATTAAGAAAATTATGGAGCGACCCGAATTTGCGCACTCGCGATTCGGGGTCGAAGTTTATTCGATCGATAGCGGCAAAAGCGTCTACGAATTGAACTCACAGCAGCTTTTCGTTCCGGGATCGACCACAAAGTTACTCACAGAAGGCACTGCGCTTGAACTCCTGGGCGGAGACTATCGCTTTCACACCAAGATCTATCGGACGGGGCCGGTCAAGAAGGACGGAACGCTGAACGGCGATCTCGTCCTGGTGGCGAGCGGCGATTACAATCTTTCGAACCGCATTCAACCGGATGGCACGCTCACGTTTGAAAATATGGACCACTCGTACGGTGGTCCAGACAGCAAGGGTTTGGCGGGCGACCCGCTGTTGGTCGTGCGCGAATTCGCCAAGCAGATTGCAGACAAAGGCATTAAGCGCGTTAAGGGAAAGGTGTTGGTAGATGCAACGCTGTTTCCTGAAGGCGACCGCGAGCTTGGTACGGGCGTGGTCATTTCGCCGATCGTCGTGAATGACAACCTGATCGACGTGATCGCTACGCCGGGAGCGACGGTTGGCGCACCGGTGATCCTGAAGGTCTCGCCGCAGACGGCTTACGTGACGATCGTCAATCAGGCGACGACGGGCGTGGCTGGATCGAAAGCAAGCCTGGAATATACGGACGAGAAGCTTAATCCGGACGGGACGCGCAGCGCGACGCTCACTGGGAATTTGGCGCTTGGCGCGGGGTCAGCGATGGCTGCCTACCCGGTGCCGGAACCCAGCCACTACGCCGCAACGATTTTGATGGAGGCGCTAAGAGAAAAGGGCGTGAGATGCGCGATTGCGGGTCCCGTAGACAGGACCGATTTCAAAATGCTATCCGCAAACTATAAGCAGGACAAACTGGTCGCGGAACACGTCTCGCCACCGCTTAGGGAAGAGGTCAAGATCACGCTGAAGGTCAGCCAAAATCTGCATGCCAGTATGACGCCGTTCGTTCTCGGCGCGCTCGTCGCTCACAGGACGGCGCAGATCGACCAAGGGGGCTTCGATCTGGAGAACGAGTTTCTTACAAAAGGACGGCTCGATCTCAGGGGCGCAGCGCAAAGCGATGGCGCAGGGGGTAACGCATACTATTCCCCAGATTTCATGGTCCACTATCTCTTGTATATGTCGAAGCAGAAAGATTTCGGCGATTTTTATCGAGCCTTGCCGATTCTGGGGAAAGACGGGACGCTTTTTAAGATTCAGGTGAACTCGCCGGCTTCCGGGCACGTGCACGCGAAGACCGGAACGTTTGGCGTCTACGATGCGTTGAACAAAAATTTAATGGTCACCGGAAAGGGCCTCGCCGGCTACATGGACACGGCAAGCGGCCAGCATCTCGTTCTGGCGATTTATGCCAACATGGTGGCCGTGCCACTAGACGATCCGGAAGCGACACAGAAGATCGTAGGAGAGGCGCTCGGCGAAATTGCGGCGGCGGCCTACGACTCGCCTTTGTAGGCGCCCAGGGCGAGCCAGTGTCTGAGTCCGGGCCGCGCGGTACCGGCGAAGGCTCAAAAGGTATTGGCGTCTTGACCGCCCCCGCAGCCGTGACTGGTTGGACCTTTGCCGCGCCGTACATCCTATGCCCCCCAGGGCGGTATATTATATTTACCCTTATGGCCTCAGGGGCAGCCTTGTTCCCCTGGGACCGACGCATGTCTAGAAGAATCTAAGGTTTCTGGGCCGTATCCGAAATCGGGCTGAAATCCGTCAATATAGTACGCACGCTACGGACACTTGCGCGACCGTCCGAGCTTAAAATTTTGACGAGGGGTCGACTTGCCGACAGATCAGAATGAACACCAGGCCATCGGGCCCGAACATCAACTGCCCGCTTCCCCGGCGCACCAGCACAAAGGAGTGAGGGCCATCGTATGGATTGTATTGCTTTTGATCTTCGGGGCTGGATTCTTTTGGGTTTTACGCCATCACGATGACACCACAAAGGCGGCGAAATCCCCCAAGGGAGTTGGGGGAGCGGCGACGGTGACGACGACAACCGCCCAAAAGGGTGATATCGGGGTGTACCTGGACTCGATCGGGACGGTCACGCCGGTGTACACCGCGTCGATTACGAGCCAGGTGAATGGAATCGTCACGGCGGTGCACTACACGGAAGGACAAATTGTTCGCAAGGGCGACCCGCTGATCGATATAGATGCAAGGCCGTACCAGGCGACACTCCTGCAGGCACAGGGCACGCTTGAGCGTGACGAAAACATTCTGGGGCAAGCGAAGATGGATCTGGAACGCTATAAGGAAGCCTGGAATCGCAACGCCATACCGAAACAAACGTTGGACGATCAGGAAAAGATCGTGTTGCAGAATCAGGGCACGGTAAAGATCGATCAGGGCACAGTGCAGTTTGATCAGATTGAAGTTGAGTGGTGCCGCATCATCGCTCCCATCACCGGCAGAGTCGGTCTGCGTCTGGTCGATCCGGGCAACGTAGTGCAGTCGTCGGGGACGCTGACGTTGGCGGTGATCACGCAATTGCAGCCGATCACCGTAATTTTTACGATTCCCGAGGACAATCTTGGGCCGGTGCAAGAGCGTATTCACAAAGGCGCAAGACTCGCTGTGGATGCATATGACCGCGCTGCGCAAAAGAAAGTAGCGACGGGAGTGCTGTTGACGCTCGACAACCAGATCGACACAACCACCGGCACCGTGAAGGCCCGTGGGTCGTTCGAGAATAAAGACTTGACGCTTTTTCCGAACGAATTTGTGAATGTCCGATTGCTGGTGGATACCCTCCACGGCGCCACTTTGATCCCGGCATCCGCCATTCAACATAACGGTCAAACCGCTTTTGTTTACGTGTTGCAGGACAACACGGCGCACATGCGTGTGGTTAAGTCCGGGGTCACAGATAGCGGGCTGACGCAGGTAACGGGCATCAACCCGGGAGATGTGCTGGCGAACAGCAGCTTCGATAAGCTGCAGGACAATGCGAAGGTTGTGGTTGCCGGAGCGCCGCCACCGGGACGCAGTTCATCCGGAAACAACCCGTCTGGAAATACCGCTGGGAGTTCCGCTCCTTGAGTCCATCGCGTCCCTTTATTTTGAGACCGGTCGCGACGGCGCTGCTGATGGCAGCGATCCTGCTCGTGGGTATCGTCTGCTATACCCAATTGCCGGTTTCTGCGTTGCCGCAGGTCGACTATCCCACCATTCAAGTGCTGACCTTCTATCCGGGAGCAAGTCCGTTTGTCGTGGCAACGACGGTGACCGCGCCTTTGGAGCGGCAGTTCGGCCAGCTTCAGGGTTTGAGTCAGATGACTTCGAGCAGTTCAGGCGGGTGTTCTGTCGTCGTGCTGCAGTTCAACCTGAGTCTGAATATTGATATCGCCGAGGAAGAGGTCCAGTCGGCTATCAACGCTTCACAGAGCTTTTTGCCGGCCAACCTGCCTGCGCCGCCCATCTATAGCAAGACAAATCCAGCCGATGCCCCGGTGCTGACGTTGGCGATTACGTCGAGTTCTATTCCTTTGGCTCAAGTCGAAGACCTGGTGGACACCCGATTAGCTCCTAAGATTTCGCAGTTGAGCGGCGTAGGCCTCGTTACGATCAGCGGCGGTCAAAAGCCCGCGGTTCGCATTCAGGCTAACCCCGCGGCGCTCTCTTCCTATGGCATTAATCTGGAAGACCTTCGCACCGCCGTTACGCAAGCCAGCGTCAACGCCGCCAAAGGAAACTTTGACGGCGCCCGCCAGGATTTCCAAATCGATGCCAACGATCAACTCGTCACCAGCAAGGACTATAGGAACGTTGTGGTTGCCTACCGTAACGGCGCGCCGGTCATGCTTACCGACGTGGCAAAAATCATCGACGGCGTAGAGAACACCAATCAGGCCGCCTGGATGAACAAGACCCCCGCGGTGATTCTGAACGTCCAGCGCCAGCCAGGCGGAAACACGATCAGTGTTGTGAAGCGCATCAAAGCGCTGCTACCGCAACTGGAAGCCAACCTTCCCAAGGGGATCGACGTTGCCACGCTGACCGACCTAACGACACCAATTCAAGCCTCCGTAGACGACGTCGAATTCGAATTGATGCTGACCATCGCGCTCGTCGTCATGGTCATGTTCCTGTTCCTGCGCAGTTTCTACGCAACGATCATTCCCAGCGTAGCCGTGCCGCTGTCGCTGGTGGGCACCTTTGCCGCCATGTACGCACTAGGCTACAGCCTGGATAACCTCTCGCTCATGGCCCTCACCATCTCGACCGGTTTCGTAGTGGACGACGCTATCGTAATGGTCGAAAACATTTCGCGGTATATCGAAGAAGGCGAGCCGCCCATGCAGGCGGCACTGAAGGGCGCGGAGCAGATCGGATTCACGATTCTATCGCTGACGGTCTCGCTGATCGCGGTGCTCATCCCGTTGTTGTTCATGGGCGACGTGGTAGGGCGCCTGTTCCGAGAGTTCGCGGTAACGTTGGCCGTAACCATTGTTGTTTCCGCGGTGGTATCCCTGACGCTCACGCCGATGATGGCGTCGCGCATCCTGAAGCCCCACTCGAACCAAAAACAAGGCCGCGTGTTCCAAGCCTCAGAGCGCGCGTTCGACAGCATGATCGCATTCTACGGCCGCACCCTGAAGTTCGTTCTGCGCTTCCAGACCATTACGCTTTTCGTCGCTCTCGGCACGCTGCTGCTCACCATCTTTCTCTACATCATCATTCCCAAGGGCTTCTTTCCCATTCAGGACACCGGGATTATCCAAGGCATCTCGCAAGCTTCGCCGACCATCGGACCCAAAGCCATGGGGGAAAAGCAGCAAGAGCTGGCGAATGTCATTCTCGACGATCCCGCTGTCGACAGCCTGTCCTCGTTCATCGGCGCTGATGGCACCAACATCACCACCAATAGCGGGAGAATGTCCATCAATCTCAAGCCGCTCGAGCAGCGCAAGATAAACGCTTCCGACGTCATCCGGCGTCTTCAGACCAAGCTGCAAGACGTGCAAGGCATCCAGCTTTTCATGCAGCCCGTCCAAAATATTACCGTCGATGATCGCGTCAGCCGCACGCAATATCAGTTCACGCTGGAAGACCCGGATCCCAATGAACTGAGCGATTGGACAGGCCGCTTCGTAACTCAACTGAAACAGTTGCCGGAACTCGAAGATGTTGCGACCGACGAACAACCAGGCGGATTGGCCGTTTCGCTGCTTTTTGATCGTCCGACGGCATCGCGGCTGGGAATCGCGCCTACGACCATTGACAACACGCTCTACGACGCCTTCGGACAGCGGCAGATCAACACAATGTACACCCAGTTAAATCAGTATCACGTCATTTTGGAGGCCGAACCACAATTCCAACTGGATCCCGACAAGCTGAATAAACTGTATATTCAAGCGAACTCGGCGGCAGGCACGACCGGCGCGCCTGCGTCCACAACGGGTAACGGTTCGACTTCCGCGGGCTCCAATGCGCTGACCACTTCTCCTCTCTTCACTCCCTCCGCGAACTCGCTGGCTCCGCCCGTCAATGCGCTCACGTCGAGCACCTCGAACACAAGTTCCAGTAAGGGGGCCAACTCGGCGGGTACGACGAGTTCGGTAAGGAGCAATGCCGTGCCGCTCGGCACATTTTCGCATTTTGAAACCAGGACAGAGCAGCTTTCCATCAATCATCAAGGGCAGTTTCCGGCGATCACGGTGTCCTTCAACCTCGCTCCCAACGCGGCGCTCGGAGGCGCGATTTCGTCCATCTCCAGAGTGCAAAAAGATATGAACATGCCCGCCAGTTTGCAGGCGGATTTTCAGGGCACGGCGGCATCCTTCCGAAACTCACTCTCTAACATGCCCTTGCTCATTCTTGCCGCGCTGGTCACGGTCTACATCGTGCTTGGCGTGTTGTATGAGAGCTTCATTCATCCGATCACGATTCTTTCCACGCTGCCTTCCGCCGGCGTCGGGGCGTTTCTTGCACTGATTCTCTTCGGCCAGGATCTGAGTGTCGTTGCCATCATCGGCCTCGTGCTGCTCATCGGGATCGTCAAAAAGAACGGCATCATGATGGTGGACTTTGCGCTGGATGCGGAACGCAACCGGGGGAAGAATTCAACAGACGCGATTTACGAAGCCTGCCTGCTGAGGTTCCGGCCCATTATGATGACTACGATGGCCGCACTGCTGGGCGGTCTGCCGCTTGCGTTCGGTACCGGTTTTGGTTCCGAACTGCGGCGCCCACTGGGTATCGCGATGGTCGGCGGTCTTTTGGTGAGCCAGGTGCTCACCCTCTATACCACTCCTGTCATTTACATATTTTTCGATAACCTTGCGCATCGATTCTCAAGACGTGCGAGAGCGCCGCAAGCCGGCGCGGAGCCGCAACCAGCGGGCCTGTCATGAACGTATCCGAGCCCTTCATCCATCGTCCGGTCGCGACCACGTTGCTGACGATTGCCATCGCTATTGCGGGCGCGATCGCTTTCGAAGTCCTGCCGGTTTCGCCACTTCCGCAGGTTGACTTTCCGACCATCTCGGTCGCCGCGAGCCTGCCCGGAGCCAGCGCCGAGATCATGGCCTCTTCCGTCGCCACTCCTCTGGAACGCCAGTTTGGCCACATCGCGGGAGTCACGGAGATGACCTCGACCAGTAGTTTGGGGACGTCTTCAGTGACCATTCAATTCGACCTTAGCCGGAACATTGACGGAGCTGCGCGCGACGTCGAGGCGGCTATCAATGCTGCGCGCACCTATCTGCCAGCCAACCTCCCCGCGAATCCCACCTATCGCAAGGTCAATCCTGCCGACTCACCCATCATGATCATTGGCCTGACGTCCGACAAATACGGTCCAGACAAGCTCTACGACGAGGCCTCCACCATTGTTCAGCAGAAATTGTCGCAAATTCAAGGCGTCGGCCAGGTGAGCGCAGGCGGTGGCGCTTTGCCATCCGTGCGCGTGGAGGTCAACCCCACAAAACTCGCCAGCTACGGCCTCACGATGACCGACGTCCAGTCCGTGCTGCGTCTTCAGAACTCCGATCTCGCCAAAGGACAGATTACCGATGGCAACATCACCGCGGACATCCTCGCGAACGACCAGATTTCCCACGCGGAAGACTACAAGCCCGTCATCGTTGGCTATAACAATGGCGCGGCCATTCACCTCTCGGACGTCGCCGACGTAGTCGACTCCGTACAAAATGTTCGGACCGCCGGATATCTCAATGGCAAGCGCGCCATCGTGCTCATCGTTTTCCGACAACCCGGCGCCAATATCATTGACACGGTCGACCGCATTAGTAGTGAATTGCCTTCCATCAAGGCATCGATTCCCCAAGGAATCGACACCACCATCGTCCTGGACCGCACCACCACCATTCGCGCTTCCGTAAATGACGTCGAGCGGACCCTGATGATCTCGATCTGTCTCGTGATCGTCGTAGTCTTCATTTTTTTGCGAAATGGCCGCGCAACTCTGGTACCCGCTGTGGCCGTCCCCGTTTCTCTCATCGGCACGTTCGCGGTGATGTATCTCTGCGGCTACAGCCTGGACAATCTGTCGCTCATGGCCCTGACCATCTCAACCGGTTTCGTTGTGGACGACGCCATCGTGGTCATGGAAAACATCACGCGGCATTTGGAAGCGGGCATGGAGCCGTTCGCCGCCGCTCTCAAGGGCGCAAAGGAGATTGGATTCACCGTCCTATCCATCAGCATTTCGCTGATCGCAGTCTTCATTCCGTTGTTGCTGATGGGTGGAATCGTCGGACGGCTCTTTCGCGAGTTTGCGATCACGCTCTCCACAGCGATTCTCGTCTCGATGGTCATTTCGCTCACCACCACACCGATGATGTGCGCCTATCTGCTGCGAAACGAACATGCGGCGAAACACGGCCGCATCTATATGGCATCGGAGCGAGTTTTCGAACGGATCCTGTCTTTATACCGGCACAGCCTCCACTGGGTTTTGCAAAATGCCGGGCTCACCCTCACGGTTCTCGCGCTCACCATCGCGCTCAACGTCGCGTTGGTCCTCAAGATCCCCAAGGGTTTCTTTCCTCAACAAGATACGGGTTCCCTCGCCGGAGCTATACAAGGCCCTCAAGATGCCTCCTTCGCTGTCATCAACGACTCCATCAAACAGCTGCAGGCGGTCATTAATAAAGATCCGGCGGTTCAGAATGTGATTGGTTTCACTGGAGGCAACGGCGCCACCAACACCGGAAATATCTTTATTACGTTGAAGCCGCTGAACGAGCGAAAAATCGGGGCTGCCGAGATCATCAACCGCTTGCGCCCGCAAATAAACCGCTTGCCCGTGGCTTCGGCTTACTTTCAAGCCGCGCAAGACATTCGCATCGGCGGACGCTCCAGCGCCGCTCTCTATCAATACACCATTCAAACCGACAATATTCCCGATCTCGTCACTTGGGGACCCAAGGTTTTCGCGGAGATGAAAAAAATTCCGGGCTTGCAGGACGTAAATTCCGACCAGCAAAATGGCGGCTTGGACATTTTGTTGAACTACGACCGCGTGACCGCTGCGAAACTTGGGCAGACCGCGACGTCCCTGGATGGCGGCATCTACAGCGCCTTTGGCCAGTCCGAAGTCTCGATCATTTATACCCAATTGAATCAGTACTACGTTGTTTTAGAAGTCGATCCCCAATATTCACAAACCCCGGAGGGCCTGAAGAACATATATTTTCATCCGACCGGAAGCAGCAGCGTTACCGCCACGGGCAACACGCCGCTTTTCACTATGGCTACACCTCAAAGCAACACGATAGCGCTCGCGATCAACCATACTGGCTTGTTTCCCTCGGTCACCGTCTCCTTCAATCTCGCACCCGGCGTCTCCCTGAGCGAGGCCACCCTGCGCATCGACCAGATGAAGCAGCGTCTGGGCGTGCCCACCTCGGTCCGTGGCTTTTTTGCCGGAACTCTGCAGGCCTACCAGCAATCGCTCAGCACCGAACCTATCCTGGTTTTGACCGCGCTTCTTGCTGTCTACATCGTTCTTGGGATCCTCTACGAGAGCCTCGTGCATCCGCTGACGATTATCTCGACGCTACCCTCCGCCAGCGTCGGTGCCATGCTCGCTCTAATGCTCTTCAAGCAGGATCTGAACGTCATTTCCATTATCGGAATCGTCTTGCTGATTGGCATAGTAAAGAAGAACGCCATTATGATGATCGATTTTGCCCTGCAAGTAGAGCGCGAAGGCGGCAAGAGCACCGAAGACTCCATCTTCGAAGCCTGCATGTTGCGCTTCCGCCCGATTCTCATGACCACGATGGCCGCGTTGTTCGGCGCGCTGCCACTGGCGTTTGGAACCGGCACAGGTTCAGAACTGCGACGGCCTCTGGGGATTACCATTGTTGGTGGACTTATCATGAGCCAGCTTCTGACGCTCTACACCACCCCGGTCGTCTATCTCACGCTCGATCGTATTCGGCTTCGCTTTCTTGGAAAAGAGCGCGACACATTTAACCCAGCGGACACTCCGGCAACTGCCGAAGGGTAGTTAGGAGGGGACAAACGATGAAGACAGTTGGACTCAAAACTATACTGGCCGCCGCAGTCACAGCTTTCGCGATTGCGGGCTGCACCGTCGGGCCAAAGTACCGTCAACCGGCGGCCACGGTTCAGCCGCCCGCATCCACCTACAAAGAGTCCCCTACACAATTCCCCAATTCCGGCGAATGGAAGGTTGCGGATCCCCAAGACGCGATGCTTCGTGGCAAGTGGTGGGAGATTTACAACGATCCGGAACTGAATGCGCTGGAAGACCAACTGAACGTCAACAATCAGAACATCAAGCAATCTTTTGAAAATTTCATGGAAGCGCGAACCCTCGTTGCGCAGGCTCGTTCGCAACTCTATCCTACCATCGGGGCAACCCCTTCCTACCAGCGGTCTCGTGGCTCGGCGAATCTCACAGGTTCGACGGGCGCCACCGGTTCCACATCAGGTGGTAAGCAGACCCAGCTTTTCGTTCTTCCCGGCGCGGTCTCATGGGAGCCGGATCTTTGGGGCAAAGTCCGCAACACCATCCATCAAGCGCAATACAACGCGCAGCTGAGTGCCGCCGACCTTGAGAACGTACGCCTGACCGAACAGGCCAGCCTAGCCACTTTCCTGTTCGAACTCCGCGGCCAGGATGCCCTGCAGAAAGTCTTCGACGAGACCGTCGAAGCCGACCAGAAGTCCGTAGATCTGACACGCGCGCGCTACGAAACCGGTGTGGACGATCAGATCTCCCTGGTACAAGCCGAAAACGCGTTGCAGAGCGCCCAGGCCGCTGGCACCAATCTGGGCATCGCCCGCGCGCAGTTCGAACACGCCATCGCGGTACTCATCGGCACTACTCCTTCCACGTTGTCGATTCCCGTCAAGCCCCTGAACGCGATCCCGCCCGCGGTCCCGCTGGGCGTGCCTTCGCAGCTTCTCGAGCGCAGACCGGACATCGCGGCTTCCGAGCGCAACATGGCCGCAGCCAATGCCCAAATCGGGATCGCGGTCGCGGCCTACTATCCGACTCTCACTCTGAGTGCCGATGGAGGATTCGAGACCTCGGTTTTTAAGAAGCTTCTTTCGTTCTCGAGCCGCTTTTGGTCCGTCGGGCCTTCGGTCTCTGAGACACTGTATGATGCCGGCCTCCGCCGCGCCACGGTGCAGCAGTTCACTGCGGTCTACAACGCGGACGTTGCCAGCTACCGCGAGACCGTCCTGACCGCGTTCCAACAAGTGGAAGATTCTCTGGCCACCGAGCGAATCTTGTCCACACAGATCAGGCAACAGTTGGAAGCCGAACAGTCAGCGGAACGTTTCTTAGAGCTGGCCAAAGCACGTTACTATACCGGTGTAGATCAATACCTTAACGTGCTTGTGGCGCAAACCACTCTGCTCACAGAACAGCAACAACTGGCTACTCTCCGCACCCAAGCGATGACCGCCTCGGTACAGTTAATCGAAGCTCTCGGCGGCGGATGGGACCTCTCGCAACTTCCCACTCCCGCGCAAGTCTCCGAAAGGGTCTCACAGTCTAAAGTTGATTCTCAGAAATAGTCTCCGTGCCGCAGACCCTGAAGGCGGGCACCTCGCTCAGCATTAGTGCGTTCGCAACCAATCAAAAGGTAAATCGCGCTCCACGCCGCCTGCGCCCAGCACCAATCGGATTTCGTAAGGATCGAGGGTTGTGCCCTCGACGAAGTCAGCTACCCAGCTTGATCGCCGCACCTGACGGTCCGAGTGGCTGTCGTCCACTTTCTCGCGGCGCTGACACGACCCTCTTCTCCTGAGCGGCAACCGTTTCGGAGAGGCCCAGCCGGCCATTCGGCTCGGTTGCAGGAGGCAGTGTCGAAAGCCAGTTCTCGTCCAACGAAAAATTCTCTGTTCCGCACAGGATCACAGAACGCTCAATGACGTTCTGGAGTTCGCGAATGTTGCCTGGCCAGGACTGTGACTGAAGGAGGCCCAGGGTCTCTTGGTTCACCCGGAGGCCGCTCTTCCCCAGCTTTTTCGCGTAGAGATCGATGAAGTATTCAGCCAATAAGGGAATGTCTTTTCTGCGCTTGCGCAGAGGGGGCATCTCGATCGGGAAAACGTTGAGGCGATAAAACAGGTCGCTACGAAACGTACCTGCCTCAATAGCTGCCTGCAAGTCACGGTTGGTGGCAGCAATCACACGAGCATCCGTTCGGATGGATCCAGTTCCGCCCACACGTTCAAATTCGTGCTCCTGCAGAACCCGCAACAAAGCGACTTGGGTCGCGGCACGAAGTTCTCCGATTTCATCGAGGAAGAGCGTGCCTCCTTGGGCCAATTCAAAGCGGCCCACGCGCCGCTGAACTGCTCCCGTAAAGGCGCCCTTCTCGTGGCCAAACAGTTCTGAAGCGAGCAAGTCCGGGGGTATCGCAGAGCAGTTCACGCCCACAAAAGCACGGGTGGAGCGCTGAGATCGCTTGTGGATGGCCCGAGCGATGAGTTCCTTCCCCGTGCCGGTTTCCCCCAAGATTAGCACTGTCGATTCCGACGCGGCCACTTGCTCGACTTGATGCAGCACCGACTGTAATGCGGCGCTCATTCCGATGATTCCCTCAAGCCCTTGCTGCGCCACGCTTCGGCACGGTTGCCGCGCAGTGTGATAATTAGCGATGGCGATACCCTGACGGATCGCATTCAATAGATCTTCATCGTTAAACGGCTTGGTCAAGAACTCCAGCGCGCCTGCTTTCATCGCTCGCACTGTCGTCGGTATGTCGCCGTGGCCGGTGAGGAAAATGATCGGAATCTGAGCGTCCGCTTTCGCAAGCTCTTGTTGCAGGTCGAGTCCGCTCAACCCGGGAAGGTGCATATCCAACACCAAACAGCTCGGTACCTTAGCTCGAGGGCTGGCCAAGAACTCCTGCGCCGATCCAAACGTTTCCGCCCTCAATCCTGCGGACCGAATCAGACTTCCCACCGCTTCGCGCACGGAGACATCATCATCCACGACATAGACGGGAGAACTCGATAAGCTCATGGGACTTCCTCCACCATTGCAAGTTTGGCCAGGAAACCTGTGTTCCTTTTCATCCGGCCTAAAAACCCATGTTTCTACGTTAACTTTTCCTCCATTTCGAAATCTCGATTCACTTTCGTTTGATGCTATTTCTTCAGAGCCGCCTGGACCGCGTTAAGCAGCGCCTCCTCACTGAACGGCTTCAGCAAATAGTCGACGGCGCCGGCTATAAGAGCGCGCCGGCGCAATTCCTCGTCTCCGTGTGCGGTGATGAAAATAACTGGAATCTCGTACTGACTAGCCTCCAGGCGCCGCTGCAGCTCGAACCCGTCCATGCCCGGCATGCGCACATCGAGGATCAGGCAGCCTGTATTGCGCGGATCACCTGAATTCAAGAACTCTTCAGCCGATGAGAACACCTTCACACCAAATCCGACTGACCTCATCAATCCGCCAAGGGACTGACGGATAGACTCATCGTCATCCACAACCGAAATCACAGGGAGACTACCCATTGGACCAACTTAGCAGCGCACAAGGAAATGTCTATTGAACCTTGGTATAGGTACAAATGGCCGGCGACTCTTGCTTCTGGGCGGTTATTTCGAGCTCAGGACCGCTGCGCCAAAATTCGGTAAAGCCTTATCGTTTAACAACTTGGGAGTAGCTACTGCCTCTGTGAGGACGAGGGGGCGAAGTTCTCTTGTCTCCACGCCCGCAAATGAACGTCTTCGGAAATTGGGACTCGCTAGCTATCAATCGACGCTCCAGACTCTGTTAGTGGTGCTCGGCAAGCGTGAACTCGAACGTGGCGCCCGGACCCTTATTCGCCGCGGCCCTCAACCGTCCACCGTGATTCTCAACAATGGAGCGGCTAATCGATAGCCCCATGCCCATGCCTTCGCGTTTGGTCGTGTAGAAGGCATCAAAGATCTGGTCCATATTCGCTGAATCAAGCCCCATGCCTGAGTCTTGTACGGCAACACATACTTGGCCTTCGTCACCTTTTTGCGTTCGAATCACCAACTCCCGTGGTCGATCCTCAACACGTCTCATGGCTTCGATTCCGTTCATCATTAAGTTAAGCAGTACTTGTTGCAGCTGCACGCGATCACCCAGCACACGCGGTAGGTCGTCTGCCAATTCCGTCCGAAGCGCCACCCGGTTTCTTCGTACTTCCGCCTGGACCAGAGCGACGACCTCTTGAATGATTCCGTTTACGTCCAAAGACTCCTTCTCCGTGCTGGTTTGCTTCGAAAGGCCTCGAATCCGAGAGATAATGTCACCCGCCCGTCTCCCATCTCTGACAATCCGGTCCACCGCAGTTTGCGCCTCATCCAGGTCCGGCTCGGCTCGGCGCAGCCAGCGGAGACACGCGTTGCCGTTCGCGACTATGGCGGCCAGGGGCTGATTGACTTCATGCGCAATCGAGGCCGCGAGCTCTCCCATCGTGGTCAGTCGAGCCATATGAGCCAGTTGGGCCTGCGCGTGCTGAAACCTTTCCTCGGACCGCTTGCGCTCGGTAATGTCACGGCAGACCGTGGCCAATGCAAGACGCCGCCCACCCCCTTCATCGGTGATAAAGAAAATGTGCTGCCACATGGATATGGATGCACCCGTCTTGAAATGTCTAAAGAGCGTCTCTCCCTCCCACCGGCCATCCCCGAAGACGACCGGTAGAACCTCGTTCTCGAATCTTTCCAGATCCTGCGCCGCTATGTAGTCGAGAATCTTGGTCTCACGTACTTGTTCGTTCCCTGCTAACCCCACAACGGTTTGCCCGGCTGGATTGATAAAGAGAACATCGCCCTCAAGCGAAGCCATCCCGATAAAGTCCGTGCTGTTTTCGATCAGCGATGCGAACTTCCGCAACCCATCTTCGGCGAGCTTGCGATCGTGAATATCTGTATTCGTCGCATACCACTTGAGAATATCTCCAAGCTTGTCGCGCAGCGGAGTGGCCCGAAACAAAAACCAGCGATATTCCCCGTCAAAGCGTCGCATGCGTGCTTCGTGCTCGACTGGTTCGCCGGCGGACAACGTTGCGCGCCAGTGACTCTCTAACTCGGGTAAATCTTCCGGATGAATTGCCACCGTCCAACCCCATCCGGCTACCTGCTCCTGAGAGAGCCCCGTATAGGAAAGCCAGCGTTGATTTTGAATTTCGGCGGCCCCGTCCGGTCCACAGACCCATGCCAACGTTGGGATTGTGTCGATGGTAGTGCGGAGGCTGTCTTCCGATTGCCGGAGCTTCTCTTCCCGGTCACGCAACGTCTCGTAAAGCTCTCGCAATTTTTCGGCCGTCTCATTAAACACCGCGCTGACGTGAGCAAGCTCATCCTTCCCGATCACCGAAACTTGATGTTGAAATTCACCCCGTGCCAATGCTTTGGAGCCCCCCAACAAGCGCCCCAGCGGTTCCGTGATGCTGTGCGTTATGGCCCAGCCGAGAAAGGCCGCGAATAGCAGCGTCAGAATCGCTGTGATCGGCACGATTAGAAGAACCCGCCGTTGCGCCTGCCCGATATTCAAGACGGCTTGTGCTCGCGCTTGGCCGACCTCGCGGTCGATATTCTCTACCAACGCCGCGCTTCTAGATTCCAGCGGCCGGACTTGGTTGGCCAGGCGCAAACGCACAGCATCCCATTCCTTCGACTTAGCCAATGCTGTGACGGCCTCAAGCTGCGCGGGGAGTGCGTCCTGAATTGCTACAAGGGTAGGCAGCAGTGCCGGATCCAGTTGTACCTCCGGCGGCAAGCCACTGAGGACACTTCTGCTGTGCCGGTTATCCTCAACGAGGGCGTCACGAAGATCTTGCGCTTCGCTCACCAGTCCGGCAGTGTTTTCGAAATGCGCCAGCGAGTCCAGCCTCTCATAGAACGACATGAGTTTGGTATGAGCCTGCAATACGGTAATCAACTCCTGGTCGACACCGCTCAGACGCTCCGCTTGCGCTCGGACTAGTTGGAATTGCCACAGTAAGACCGCGTATCCCACCAACATCGCCAGGATGATGACGATAAAACAGAGCGTTAAACGTGGACCGATGTTGAGTCGATAGAGGTGAAAAATATTCTCGCCAGCTTGTTTCGCCCGTCCGGCAAGTTTCGCTACCAATCTGTGACTCCCTAGCTTCGGATTAAGGGCGGAGCCCTATGGCTAGCGCATAAGCGCGAATCCAAAGCGTCTCGAAAGAGACATGGTGAACCTATTCAGAGACCTTTTTCAGGGGACCACCAATCCCGCTTGGAGGGCGGTCCCGGCTTAAAACCCGTTATTTCCATCAGTTCTTTCTCTAGCGCGGCCGCCGCCGCCGACGGAGCCACTTCGCCCGTGAGCACGGAATGCAACGTCCTGATATACGCCCTGCTGACATCCTCGTAACGCTGGCCAGAAGCCGCGGAAGGACGCGCCACCACCCCCGTGGCGTGTTGCGATCTAGCAAGTTGAGGATACGGCTCCAACACTGCCGGCAGCTCGTATAGTTCGGGAACCGGAGGTGGCTGGGAATGCTCCCGGGTACGCTTGTGCTCAACATCCCTTTGTAGAAGAAACCGGATCAGCTCCAGTGATTCACGGGTGTGCGCCGCGGTTCTGGAAATCGCCAAACCGTTTCCTCCCAACGTGCTTGCCCGCCCATCTCGGCCGCCCGGTATGCCGGTCATGCCTACGTCGGTTACGCCTCCTGGCAAGGGCACCCAGTCGATGAGACTAAAATCTCCCTCCCAACCCCGAAAGAAGGCTGCCTTTCCTGAGCCAAAGACGTTTTCTGCGTCCCATTTTGAATAGGCCACCACTCCAGGTGGCGAAATGGAACCCACCCACCGTGCTGCGCGCTGCCATGCCCGGATCGTGTGCGGGTTATTTACGCTGATCGTCTTGTCATTTTCAATGATTCGTCCGCCGCCTTCGCCAATCTGCCACTCCAAACCGGCGCAGGTCAAATCTTCGCTGACGCCCCCTTGCCATACATAGCCCCAAAAGTCCTTTTGACCTTTTGCCCGTTCGCCCGCCTGAATCCGCGAGGCCATCGTCTCAAGTTCATCCCATGTCTTGGGAGGCTCTCGATAGCCATACTTTCGCAGAAGATCGGTGCGATAGAGCAAAACACCGACATAAGCGTGATGTGGCATAGCCACCAATTTGTTATCTACGGTGTAGCTCGCAAGCACCACTGGAGGTTGTGAGGAAAGCTCGGTGGCAAAGTAGGGCTTTAGATCCATGAGATACGGGTTCAATATTCCCGACCATATCACGTCAATGCTGTACAGGTCGGGGGTGGGGGCGCCCTTCTGGAGCAACTGTCGCCACAAGGCGAGTTGATTGAGAGAGCCATCAGGACCAGGAATCCGCTTAATCTGAATTCCTGTTTCTTTCGTGAAGGCCTGCAAATCTTGCGATAATACAGGCAATAGATCGGGTGTGTCGTACTCGACATCCAGAAACGTCACAGTGACGCGTTCGCGCGACGCTTGGTCCAACCCATCCAGCGCCAAAGAGAGCAGCAAAATCCCCAATATTCCGGCAATCTTCATTGCTCTCGACCCCGTGGTCGAACATCACGGATCTTGCAACTCGCTGATCTCGGAAGGGCTCAACCTTAGCTCGTCCCCAAGGGCAGCTCAACACGAAGCATAACCTCTATCGGGCTTCCGCGGCGACCGTTCTTGTGTTCACTTTTCGAATGCCGGATCGACGAGTTGCGCTCTATCCTACGATTTTTTCTCGCGGCGAATCTCCAGCTTCTCCGACATTCTCACCAGGTCGGCCAGAGAGCCCGCGTGCATCTTGTGCATGACCTGAGCCCGGTGGACTTTGATGGTGATCTCGCTCGTGCCCAGTTCTGCGGCCACTTGCTTGTTCAACAGCCCTGAGACCACCCGCCCCATCACCTCGCGCTCGCGCGGCGTCAACGATTCATACCGGGCGCGCAGCTCTCCCAACTCCGCTTGGTGTTGGCGCGCCTCCCGGTCGCGTTTTATCGCCTGTTGAATCGCCTCCAAGAGATCCTGGTCGTCGAATGGCTTCGTCAAAAATTCAACGGCTCCGGCTTTCATCGCGCGCACGGAGGTCGGCACGTCGCCATGCCCGGTAATAAAAACGATTGGAATCTGAAGGCTAATTTCGGCCATCCGCTTCTGCAGGTCCAGTCCGCTCAAGCGCGGCATCCGTACATCCAAAACCAAACAACTCGGGGCTTCGACCCGGGGGCGAGCCAGGAATTCTTGCGCGGATGCCAAGGTCTCGACCCGCAACCCCGCCGACCGAATGAGGCTTCTCAAAGCCTCTCGAACGGACGCATCGTCGTCCACAACCCACACAATCGCGTCAGGCTCTGGCAAATGGGCTCCTGGTAGTACCTCCTAACAGTAAACCGAAAAGTTGTGCCGGAGCCATCATTTCCCACACCCCAAAGTTGGATCAAAACTACGGAGACAAGAAGCTTCTCACAGATAATTCTCCTCTTGATTGAAAGATCTCCATTGTCTTGGAGTATCCCGCGCAACTCACGGCAGATGGGCCTGTGCCCTATCGACCCCCAAATGCGCAAACCTGCTACTCATTTTGTCAGGGAAATCTTTTCCGAGACTTGCTCAAAACCGGCCTAGCTACTCGCCAACTGCCCGCGGCTGATTCGAGGAACGGACCGGCAAGTCATCCGTCAGCCTGCTCACTTGCTGGCCTGGGAGTGCCAGCCGAGCCGGATCCTTCCTTCAGGCTTTTCACTCGGTACGCAATAAAATCACCTTCACGTTTGGTCTGAATCGTGGTTCGCTCCGTCTGGGCGAATCGCCACACGCGTTCGTGCAATTCGGGGCTGATCAGAACTTCGCCTCCCGCTGCGCCCGCGCAGTAACGCGACGTCCGATTGACGGCGTCACCAATCACCGTGAATTCCATGCGGTCTGCGGTACCAACGAAGCCATGCACAACTTCGCCGCAATGAACACCGATGCCAAAGTCGCGGCAGGTCGCACCGCGAAGCTCGCGCACTTCGTTTAACTTCGTTACCGCCGCTTGCATTTCCATTGCGGCTCGGATGGCATTTTCGTGCTGTTTTGGATCAGGCTCGGGGCTTCCGAAAACCGCCAGGATTGCGTCTCCGATAAATTTGTCGATGGTTCCATTGTGCGCGAAGATCACAGGCACAACGACGCCTAAATAGTCGTTGAGCATTTCCACGACGTCGTAAGGATCCATTTCCTGGGCGAATTTCGTAAAACACCGGATGTCGGAGTTCAGGATCGTTACTTCGCTTCGTCGGCCGCCCAATCGCAAGCGGCCGCGATGGGCCAACAATTGGTCCGCCACCTTCGGAGAGAATTGCCGCAGCAAATTGGCTTTGATCACGGATTCCTGACGCAATTTCTCCTGCAGCCGATGTGTGGCGACAGCCATCGCCGCATACTGCCCAACCACCACCAGCAGCCGCACATCCTCGTCCGTGAACACCGCTGTCGGACTTCGTGCTCCTGCGCAAATCGCCCCCAGCGCCTCCCCCTGCCACAACAGCGGCGCATACATTCCCATTTCGATGCCGCTCTGCGCCATGCTTCCGCTGATGTTTACCTCGGCGTTTCTTTCCCAGACGAAAGCCTTGCGGTCGGTCATCGCCCGCCGCAGCAGAGTTTCACTCAAGTACGGCCTCTGTACGTACTGGTAGGCTTTGAGTAAGAGGGTGTCCGTTTCCGGCTCACGGAGCACCAGCGCCCAACTTTCACCGGTCGGAATTACCTCGGCCAAGTGGTCCACGATAGCAGGCAAGAGCGATTCCAGTTTTGTCATGGTGGCAAAGTGGAAAGGAAGATCGCACACCATCTTGAGTCGCCGCGCGGTGGAGTTCTCCTCCGTGCCCTCAGTCGGTACAGCTTCTACAGCTGTTGCGTCCACATCTTTTGCGATGGCCACGCAGGACTCACCAGCATGCTTCTCGGGCAAAAGGATAGTGCCGTGCTCCAGATAGTTCGTCCCGGCGGCGTTGCGAATCTCGCCAAACTCAACCCGTAGAGTGGTCTGCCCAACGACCACGGAGTCCTCAGCCCGAAGCTGTTGCTTTCCTCTTCCTTTGATGTCGATCCCATTCAACAGCGTGCCGCGCGAACTGTTTAGGTCTTCGATCCAGCAAAGGCCATCTTCCTCCCAGATTCGCCCGTGCAGCCTCGAGACTCTTTGGTCCGGTGAAAGGTCCAGGACAATCGGCCACTTCTCTTCGGCTCGGCCAAAGAACACTTCTGTCTCGGGAGTCTCCCAGACGTTTTTGGTGTCACGATAAGAACAGGTGATACGCATTGCGGACCAAGGTCTTGCGGCTAGCCGTCGAACAGACGTGCGAATGGCTAAAAGTTATGGGAAGCCCTAACCAGGGGCACCGTCGTCGATCGCAACCCGTTATCGACGAGAATTAACCCCAAAAACAGGCGCTTGGACATGAGACGCCTCCGGACTAAGTGTTGGAAAGTTGGGTCTTCGGTTTCAGCGAACCTTGAGGTTCAGCTTGCACGCGTTGCCCGCGGCGAGTTTATATCCCAGATGCAAATTGTCAAGGTGCAGAATTGGTTTCTCGGGGTTCACAGCTCACTGAACATCGGTGATGACCCAGGTACCGGAATTCGATTTCGCCAAATGGAAGGTAGCGGCGCTGTTAACAACACCTTTCGTCTTGGCTCCCTTTGGCGTGTAGAGCTGGGACAACTGCCCCTTTACGACCGCCTTTGTGCCGTCCGTGCTGAGATCGACACTTTCGATGTCCAGTTGTTCCCGAATAGAACTCGCGCCCTCGAATGAGCGTTTGTATCTCGCGTAGAGCGGGCCCATATTGGGCCAGATTTGCCGAAGGGCGTCGGCATCCTTCTGATCAAACGCTTGCACATACTTTTGGATCACGGACCGAACGGCGGCATCATTGTCGACGGTCGCCGCCACAGGACTCTCCGGCTTTGCCGGGGGCTTCGACTCAGGGACGACAGGTTGGTTTAACGTCGCAAGCCTATTGTTAACGTCAAGCAGATGCTTCTGAGCCTCTTCCGCATGAGGCCCGCCGCTCTGAATTACCGACTCGAAGTCGGTCCGGGCCGACGTAAGTCCATTCTTATCGTTCGCACTCGCTGCCAGCTGATACCTTTGCACTATTTGCTGAAACCCGGCGTCAGCGATTTTTTTCTGAGCGCGAGCCTGCACGTCGGCGATTGCCCCCGGAACATTGTTCACGTAATTCAGGGCTTCGGCGGATTGCGGGCCGCCATCACTCGCCAGCGCCTGAAACTTTGGCTGCAAGGCTTTGAGTTGTTGAACCGCAGCGTCGTCGTCGCGCTGCTTGGACTGGTTGAACTGGCTTTCCAGTTGCGCCAGCCTGCTTTGTTCAGCTTGGTCGATCTCCCCAAGGAGCGGTGCCGGATCGCCGCCATTCTGCTTTAGTTGGCCGGCGGCGCGTCGGGCAGACGGAAAGTCGCCTTGCTTCAAGCTCTGCCGACCCTGGCCTAGCAGATCATTCTGTAGCATCCGCTGGGGTATGACCTTATCAAGGTAGTTCTGCGCCTCGTCTCTGTGGACACCCCCCACGGGCAAAGCCAGAATCTGCCGAAGTTCCTTTTGAGCGTCCGCGAACCGGCCGCTTGCCAGGCGGTTCGTCGCTTGCTGCCAGAGCACTTCTTCGCGCTGTCGGAGCGCGCGGAGATTGGCGTCCTTCATCGATTCTGCAATCGCCGATATTCTCTTGTCGATCTCCGATGTCAGCGGACCCTTCAGCGCAGCACCTTGTTGCAGTCTTTGCAGGGCTCCGTCCAGATCGTTCGCGGCGATCAGTTTATTGGCGGCGTCCAACGCATCGCGCTGTTGCAACTCCAGCGGATCGATGCGGGGCGCCGGTGGTTCTGGGTTTGTCTTCACGACCGGTGCGCTCACTTGCGGAGCGTTTGAGCGGATCGAATGCACTCCCGCCCAAACAGCCGCAACCAACCCGAGTGCCACCACAGCCAGGATGGTGGGCTTCCTCCAGCTTGGGAGCTCGACCGGTGCTGGGCGTGCTACCCGGGTGCTCGCGGGCGCGGCCACAAGTGGCCGATCTTTCGGGGCCTCCATTGGACGTGCGGGGATGGCCGGCGTGACGCTGGATTCTCTTGCCGCTTCAGCGACACCGGCCCCCGGCGGTTGCGCAACCGTAACAGGAGGGGGGAGCATCGCATCCAACGGAGCAACTGGCACAACGCGCTGCGCCGAAAGCGCCGGTTCAGCCGCCGAGGCCTGTTCCGTCAGCGCACCCTGAGGAGCTTGAGGAGCCAGAGAAGAAGGTTTCTCGGCGGGCGCGGGAGGGCTTGGCAATGGTGCCGCCTGCAGGAAAGCGTACTCTCGGGAAACGCTGGGAGGGGCCGCTGGCAATGAAGTGGGTGACGATTTCCGCTCGGCCACCGATTTGGCATCTTTGATTTGCTCCGTCAGCCGCTGAATGCGGGGGTCAAACGCCTCCACAATATTCGTCTTCAGCGCCTCCTCTACCACCAGAGTGGCCGCATCAAGTTTCCCGGACTCCACTAGAGTGCGAATTGTCCCGATCGCTTTTTCTTGCTCTCTCTTTTTCTCCCGAGCTTCGCATTCGACTTGCGCGGAATTCAACAGCTGGGTCAGATCGGTATCTGGTCCCAACGTTACCAGCGTTTGCTTCGCTAGGTCGATCGCCTCGCTGAGCTCTTCCCGGTTGATCTTGACCCTGATTTCACGAATTCGCATCTCAATCTGTTGCCGGATTTCCAATTTCCTCTGCTGGATCTCGGCTTGTTGGGACAGATTCAGGAGGTCCACGTCGCCGGGAAAATTCCGAAGGCCATTCTGCGCGGTACGCGCCGCTTCCTCGAAGCGATTCGAGCCAAACAGCGCTTTCACCTCTTCCAGGGTGTTATGGAGTAACTGCTCCCGTTCGATGGCCGCCTGCTGGCTCGCGGCGAACTTCGCAAGGCGAACAAAGTTTGCTTCCGCCGGAAACTCGCTGAGAAGCGCTTTCGTCCTGGAGACGACTTCGGGATACTGCTTCTCTGACATCAGTTTCTTCAGCGTTTCCAGTTCGCGCTCTATTCGCTTTGCCCTGGCGTGTTTCTCCTGCTCACGTTCCACCAGCGTGCGCAGCTTCATCACCGCCGCGTCCTTGGGATACGTCCGGGCAAGGCTTTCCACCACGGTCAGCGCTTCCCCAAAGGACTGCGCGGCCAGGCGACTCCGGGCTTCGCTAAGTTTTTGTTGCTTCTGTTGCTCCGCGAGATCCTCGCGGGCGGTTGCGAGCTGGTTGCGAATTTCGATCTCCGAGGGAAAGTCGGCTTGCAATTTCTCTAGAACGGCGATGGACTCATCGTAACGCCTCGCCGCCAAAAGACTACGAGCCTCCGCCAGCCCCTCTTGCTTCCGCTGCTCCGCTTGCTGCTCTCGTGTCGACTGCAACAGTCGGGGAATCTCGGTTTCAGAGGGAAACTCCGCTTGCAGTCTACCTAGAGCCGCGATGGACTCGTCGTAGCGCTTCGCCGCCAGAAGACTGCGAGCCTTGGTCAAGCCCTCTTGCTTCCGCTGCTCCGCTTGGTCTTCTCGAATCGACTGCAGCAGTCGGCGAATCTCGCTTTCAGAGGGAAAGTCCGCTTGCAGCTTGCCCAGAACCGCGATGGACTCGTCGTAGCGCTTCGCTGCCAGAAGACCCCGAGCCTCGGCCAGGCCCTCTTGCTTCCGCTGCTCCGCCTGCTCCGCTCGAATCGACTCCAGCAGTCGGCGAATCTCGGTTTCAGAGGGAAACTCTGCTTGCAGTTTGCCCAGAACCGCGATGGACTCGTCGTAGCGTTTCGCCGCGAGAAGACCGCGAGCCTCGGCCAGCCTCTCTTGCTTGCGCTGCTCCACCTGCTCCGCTCGAGCGATTCCCTGCAGCTTCTGAATCTCGGCTTCCCCGGGGAACTCTTTTTGCACTAAAGCTAGAAGCGCCAGCGACCTCTCATAATCCTTGGACGCCAGCAGGTTCCGGATCTCTTGTAAGCGCTGCTGCTTCCGCTGTTCCGCTTGCTCCTCGCGGACGGCATCCTGGAGTTTCAGGATCTCGTCATCACGCGGAAATTGCTTCTCCAGCGCCACCAGCAACGACATGCATTCTTCGTAATGGCAGGCGGCTAAGTGCTTCCGCGCTTCTGCCACACGCCGTTGCCGGCGTTCCTCCGCCTGATTCTGTGCGGCAGTCTCCAAAAGCTTCGGAATTTCTTGCTCTCCCGGAAACTCCTCGCGCAGCGAGGTAAGCAGAGCACTACATGCGTCATACTGCCCGGCCACGAGCATACTTTTTGCCTGCGCCAGCCCTTGCAGCCTCCGCCGGTTCAACTGGTCTTTACGGACATCTTCCAACAACCGGGGTATCTCTTCGTCCTGTGGGAACTGTCTCTGTAACCCAGCTAGCAGCTTAAGGCATTCTTCATGGCGCCCTATGGCAAGCAGATTTCGCGACTCCAGCAAACCCTGCTGCTTCTGCTGCTCGATCTGATCCTCGCGGGCGCTTTCCAGCTGCTTAGTGATCTCCTCCTCGCCCGGGAATTCCTTTTCCAGATTGACCAGAAGCTGGATGCACTCGTTGTAGTTCTGCTGTGTCCAGAGCTCCCGCGCCTGCCGTAAACCCTCAACGATTCGCGCGCGTTTTTGCCGCTCCGCCTTTTCCGCATTGACTTGTTGTTCCAGAGCGAGTGCTTGCTTGTTGGCGGGCTCGGCCTGCAACACCTTCGCCAAAAAACTTTCCGCCTCGTCAGGCAATCCCTCGGCCAGGCGCTGCTTCGCCGCCTCCAGATACTCTGCTCTTATTCGAGCACGATCGAGTTCCTCCTCAACGACGCGTTGCAACTCCTGAGCGGGTCCAAACGTGGAATCCAGCTGCAGAGCGCTTTCAGCGGCCGTCTTCGCTTCCTGAATCTTTCCTTCTTCCAGCAGCGCGTGGCCTTTTTCAATATACTGTTGCGCCTTGGGCCGATTCAGAAGACGCTTCAGTTCGGCATTCGTCCTCTCCAGTAACGCTCTGGCCTCGTGGTTGCCGGACTCCACATGCAGCGCCTGCCGCAGGAGTTCTCGAGCCTGTGCGAATTCGCCCTGCTCCAGCAGGTTGCGACTCTGCTCCACCAGCTCGGCCACAAACTGTGCTTGGAGCTTGTTACGGACGGGATCCAGTTCCAGCAGCAAATCCTCCATGGACTGGTATCGTTCCCTGGGGGATTTCTGCAACACACGCGACATGATGATTTCCAGCTCCGCGGGGCAGTCCTCGATGAAATGCTTCAGCGGCTTCGGATTCTGTTCACAAATGTTGTGCATCAGGCTCGCCGGAGTGGGCCCCGTGAAGGGTCTCTCGTAGCAAAGCAACTCATACAGCAAAACTCCGAAGGACCAGATGTCGGAGCGTTCATCCGCGTGCTCCCCGTGGTATTGCTCCGGCGACATATACGCAAACGTACCGATCAACATTCCCGTTTGCGTTCGCGAAGCCTCCAATACTCGGGCTATGCCAAAGTCCACCACCTTGACCGTGCCATCTTTCCCCACCATGATATTTCCTGGTTTGATATCACGGTGAACGATCCCCCGCTTGTGGGCATAGTCCAATGCGCGGCACGCTTGCGTCGCATAAACGAGCTTCACAGTCATAGGCAGCGACGCGCGCCGGGCGATCACCTGTTCAAGGTTCTCTCCCTCGATCAACTCCATCGCGATATACGGAAGGTCCCCTGCCTCACCCATGTCATAGATGGTTACGATGTTGGGATGCTGCAGTCCCCCGGCTGACTGCGCCTCGCGGTAAAAACGCTCTAGTAGCGCGGGATCATCGGCTACGCCGGTCGTGATTGTCTTAAGGGCTACCAGGCGATTGATGAACGGGTCCCGGGCACGATAGACCACGCCCATCGCGCCGTGGCCTAACTCTGCGAGAACCTCGTATTTGCCCAGCTTCTTCAAATCACACCCGTGCCTCTGGGCTCAGGAAATAGGCTTGGGCCAACGGATTCGAGGCCAACTTGGTTGGAAGGGAGAGGGTCAGTCATGACAAACGGAACTTTGCGATTCGGATGAAATCTTGTCACACGGCCAACTGGCTCCCCAAGAGCCTTGGGCGTGAGACAAAGGCAATACGAGCCCAATAACTTACGTAGCAGAATAGTCCCAAAACGGTCCATATGTGTCAATTAGATCGATGTCCGGATCTGGCTAGAACGGTAATGGTAGCAATCCATGTTGGAGAGTCACTGAAAGTGCAAGATTGCGGACCACGTCGGACTGATTCCACAGAGGCTTGCAACTCAGTGATACAATGCGACTAAGCGCCGCGCCCGTAGCTCAGTTGGATAGAGCGTCTGCCTTCTAAGCAGAGGGTCGCCAGTTCGAGTCTGGCCGGGCGCGCCACTTTAACCTAAATTGTTTTGAAGCAGTTAGGCACTGCGTGCCACCTCCATTCGAATTACATTTTGAACCCCAACCAACCCCAACGTACTAAACCCTAAGCCGGTACGTTGCGCCCATTCCTGCCGCCACACAACATCGTTGCGCAGCCCACCCGCGTAAGTGTCGGTGATGCTGGCACCCGCGTGGCCGAGCCAGAACCGCACCAGGTCCTCAGGCACGCGCTCACGCCGTAGGGTTTCAGCCCTGAACCGACGAAAGCCGTGGAAGCCGGACGTGGCACCTGCCGTGATAAAAGCACGGTGGACGTTGCGTTGTGAAAGTGGTTTGCCATCACGCGTTGCGAACAGGAACCCGGTGCGGCCAGCGATATATTGCCGGAGCACTTTGCCCAGTTGCTCGTTGATGTCCACGATACGGACGGCGTTGGGAGTTTTGGGTGATTGGACTTTGCATTGCCACACGCTGCGGCGAACATGAAGCACTTGGCACTCGTCGGTGAAGTCGTCCACCTGTAGGCCAAGAGCCTCCCCGATTCGTAACCCTGTGCCAGCCAGCAACGCCACCAGGACTTGGAAGCGCGGATTGATTTGAGTTAAGAGCCGCTCAACTTCGGGCTTTGTAATCGTGGGACGGTGCTGTTTGGTCGGGTCAATTACCGGCAGGCCGCAGAAGTCATGGTTCCACTTGCGAGGGTAGAGTTGCTCGCCCTCCTCGTTGACTGCTGAAGCAACCACCATTTTAAGGACGCGGGTGTGCGTGATGATGGTTTGCGCCGATAGCCCCTGTTTGTTCATGGCGTCTATTACGTTTTTGAGCACCTTGTTCCCACAATCGGCCAATCGCACGTCGCCGACCAGGGGAAGAAGCCACTTATTCAAGGTGTGCCGCCAGCCGTCGAGCGTAGCGGGTTTTACCGGCCGACGGCGTCGGGCTTTCATTTCGTCCTGCCAGCGTTCAGCACGTTCGCCAAACGTGGTGGCCGGAGCTGTGAGTTGCGTAAGGTTGGAAGTGCGGTTTACACCGGACTCGTAAATATAGTCCCGTAGCCGCTTCGTTGCGATGGTCCTGGTGGCACACAACCCGAGCGGAACAGTTACCCGCGTGCGGCCGCCACCCGGTTGGTCAAGCCAATACCGACCGTAGGCCGGGACTTCCTTGCGCCACTCCTTTGTGTGGTTGAACTGGATCACGTTACCTAATTGACCTGTTCTACGAGCCAAGCATGGTCCTCGCTTTGGCCCTTTTGTAACCGCACTGGTACTTTGTACCTGGGCAGGCGGAGAAATCAATTCGTTCATCTGGGCACACGAATTCCTCTAGGAATTCGGGCACCCGCCCGACGTTGGTCAGGTTAGGTGTAACCGTAGGTGGGCTCGGTTGCTGGAGCTTCGGGCACTGTTCGCGGCCGCCAACCGAGTGGGCCGCTGCCCTTCCAATGCCTTATTTTACCGCGGGCGTTTATTGCTACTCAACCAGGATCAGACACCGTTACTAAGAAATACCACCTGCCCGCAGGAACAGGCGAATACACGCAAACATCTCTGTACGCTTACCCTATGTCCCATTGCCGGTCCTTTAACCTTGAGTTGCCGCCAGAACCTGACGCAAAGGTCTGGACGCAGTACTCCAATGTCCTACGGTCAATTGCATGGTCTCTCGGTGACGAGCAGACAGAGCAGGGCGAGAAAATTACAGATATACGGGCCTGGCAGAGTTCACTCGCGTGGAAAATCGGCGACTGGATAAACGCCGGGAAGCGCCTCGGGATAAAGCCAAAGAAGTTGAAGCAGCAATTGGACCTTATCCTGGAGCGTGCCCCCAAGAAGTACACTTCCCGGGTCCTGGATACGATGGCCTACACGGCCGACGCGTTCGAAATTACACGACGTCGTGCAGAAATTAGTATTTGGTTCCACTGCGAAATCGCCAAACGCCGGTTTCCACGGGGACTCGAGGACAAGGCACTAAAGGACGCGGCTGGGGATATCCCAAACCGTCCGGACCTGGGTCCTATGAGCATGGCCGAGTTAAAGAAGTACCTGGACCACACGGCTGAAATTATGTTGCACCAGGAAAGGCCAGCCAAGCAGCGGAAACTTACCGTGTACACCGATGAGAAATCGTACGGACTGTTGGAGAGCATTGGGAAGCGCCTTTGGGGCCGTCCCTTAGCCGCCAAGGCCTTGATGTGGTTGTGCGAGCAGTATTTGCAGGAACATGGCACCGAATTCGGGATCAAAATGCGGGAGCCGGCCGCGTCCACCGAAGAAGCCCTAAGCGAATCCTCCCTCGCCACAAAATAGTTTTCTGTTCAGGGTTGAAACAGCCATAGGGCTGCCCGAATACTTAAACCATCAGTTTGCTGCGACAGATGGACCCGTCGGTACCTCCGGCGGGTCTTCGTCGTTTCAGGAGGCCATTGTGAAAACCTACGAGGAAGGCGTCATAGAGGGAGCACGATTGGCGGAAAAGCGCCACGAGGAACTCGACGAAACTCTTCGACATCTCGCGGAGTTGTTGTGGGAAGAGCGTCGCATGCCTTTTGCGGTGGACAATGTCCTGGTTTTCCCGACCGTGGAACTCTGCCGGGCGGCGGCTCCGGAGTCCTGCGCTCGTACTGCGGACTTTCTAACGAACTTTGACAAGTACCTGGCAATTGCCACGGCGAAGGAAGGAAAAGCATGAGTTTACTTCAAAAGATGAGGAACCTGGATAAGTTGAAGCAGGACCATTTCAATGGGAAGAGTGACTTCCAAATCTTCTCTCGACTGCTGCGGCACAAGCCTGGATACAGGCAGGACACCTGGATACAGAACGGGGACTACGGGTGTTCGTGGCGCGCCGGGGAAATCGGGATTGACGACCACGGTATAGAGCTGGTGTTCAATTTCACCGACGGTCGACTCAGTTGCGTCGAAGTCCAGACCCTTCATGGCGCCGGGACCTTGGTAGACGTTAACAAATAAATCTTTGTCCTCAGCGTCAACCGCACACATCCAGGTGGACACTGAAATAGGCCAGCGTGAAACTTTAGTTGAGTGTTGGTGGCCTCACTACCCAGAAAAGGCCGCAAGCATCGACCAGGATGCTCAAGCAGAACCGATAGCGCATGACCCGGAATTTGGACCTGCCGGATTACTAAGGACCCCGGCAGGTCTGCGTTCCAGAAAACGGACCAACCAACGATGCCTACTAATTTTAGTGGGTGCCTGAAGCCGCTTGTGCGGCTGAAGGCAGACCAACCCTGCTCGCTGAAACGGCACTTCGACTTCTGTATGCGACAGGTCGTATCCTACCTAGACCATCAGGCCGCGCTAGACCCGGACCGCATCGTATGGGTGCGAGCGAGCACAATCCAAAAGCAGTGCCTCAACTACAGGGCCAAAGATAAGAACGGCGACCCTACGGTATACGGGATTCGCATGGTCGAAAAGTGTCTTGAAGCCCTGCGAGCCAAAGGAATTATCAGTCGCCATCACGCGGTAGAGCTACAAGAACGTCGCAATTTCGTTATAGACCATGCGTTCGTTGTGACCCCGCACGATGCTCTGTGTGTGAAGTCGGGTACCTGCTGCCGATTCGTCGGGATGGGTAAAGTGTCAGAAACAAGGTGGGCGTCAGGACATGGCGACGTTTGGTTTGTGAGCCAGCGCGGCGGCAAGGACGCGGTAGAGCCTGTGCTGGTGTTCGAGGTCGGCAAGGGTATTGTTTACAACCGCAACGAAGAGATGGTCAAAAAGATTAAGGAAGTCATCGAGAAGGAGAAATCATGAGGCTCTGGGTACATTTGATATGGCGTCGGCAGAACAGCAGTATCTTGGCCACCGCAGGACCGAAAGAGGATCGCAAGCTGGAAGATTTTATTCAGCTGCACGGTGAACAGCAGGCGGCCTATGCGTGGCATCTGTACGTGAACAATGACCCGCGGCCTTACAACCTGGAGCCCGTCAAGCATGTGGACAAGTTCACGTCCAAGGCCGGGAAGACCTACATGAACACGTTGGAAGACCAAGGCGCTATCACGCGCTTTCCGCTGTCCGCGTTCCTTGCCATGCCGGACGGATTTTTGGTTGAGGCGATGGTACGACTCAGCGAAATCAAGAGCCGGACGCCAGAAGGCCAACGCTACATGGACAGCGACGGACACTTTTTGCTCGACGCTATAAAATGCAACGTACCCGGACTGCGGAAATCTTGGGGTGAATCGCCCGTGGAGCAGGCCGAAAACAAGTGAGGACGTGACGGTCGGGTTGACGGTGACCATGACGGTCGGGTTGACGGTCGGGTTGACGGTCAAAAACATGGAAATCTGACGGATTCGGGTACGGAACCAAGATGAGGAATGTTACTGAAAACATTAGAGTTCAGTCTATGGCCGCGAAAGTTTTGCCAAAGTTCGGCCAGCCCTATCCTTCTTATCCCGGTTATCCAGGTTATCCCCTGTTACCTGGGAAAGTACTTAGGAAAGAAGGTAGTAGTCGAAATAGTTTGCGCTACGCGCAGAGATATGTTTGCGGCCATAGGTACAGAGGCCAAACCTGGCACACAAATTGGCAGGAGTACCGGACATGGCCGACCGTATCGGAACGTGCCGTGAGCTTACACAGCAACCCCTAGACGACAAACTTGTCCGGCCTGGCGTCTGCCGCCGCTTTACGCCAGGCAGGGCTTCGTCCAGGGTTTGCCGTGTCAGCTCTAGGGGTAACACCGGCCAGGCGTGCCGATGGGAACATTAGCCCAAATCGCGCAGGAACGAATGCCCCAGTGCCAGGAACTCGGAATGGTCCAGGGCGAAGGCCGTTTCGTGATCCTTTGCTGTAAGGAACGCGCTACCGGCCTGCGCCGCGTGCGCCGGTTTGCGACGGCGATTGAGCGTGACCGTGCCTTTAGCCGCTGGGAGCAACCGAACGCGACGTGCCCGACGTGGGAACGATGCTGCGGCGATCACCTAAGGATCACAATTGACGACCAAGCGTAAGACCCGCCAACCGTACGACGCCGTTAAGCTGATCCACAACTCTTTTCCTCTCGACGACCCCACCAACCCTAAAGATTACGAATGGTTCTCGGCCGACTGGCGCAAAGCCTATTTGAACAAACTTACGCACATGCAACAGAAGTGGCGGAAGCAGGAGGATCGCCGCAACCGGGAATTCCTCGCACGCCTGCTGGCTAAGGTAGCGAGCGACAAAGTTTTGTTGGACCTGGAAGAGGAAAGGGAACGCCGGATGGCCGAGCTACAGGCAGCCCACGACAAACGGATTGAAGAAATTAAATCTTGGTGGATTGCAGAACATGACCGCGAGGCCAAGGCCGCAGACGCCCGCCGCCAAGCAGCCGCCGCCAAGATTCTTTCGCGGGTCAACAAAGACCGCATCCGCGCCGAGCGCGAAACCCTACTGAGCCGTGGCTTAGTTCGCGGACGCCGATAGCCCTAACACCGCGTTGAGTTTTGTGAGCACCGCCGCCGCACGCATCTACCGAGACAACCGCGAGAGGTCGCAATCAATACGCGATTATCTTCTGGACCAGTTTCCCTCACCATTCCGGACTAGCCCAGAGGACGAACGGCGACTGGTGGAACAAGCAAAGACCTTCCAAGTCAAGAAGCTCCCGTACCGCGGTGAACGCTCCGCGTTAAAGTTTGATCGTCGAACCCACGCCCCACGGCGGCGCTCGTTGTTCAAAGACCTCGGCGACGGCAACTTATCTTTTTCCGACTTTCAAAATGGATTCCATATTCGGTCCCGAGCGACCGCGAACGAGATGAGAATGCTTTATACGCCCGAATTTGCCAAGGACCTGGAGCAGCTGAAACTTGTCATTGCTCAGCAGGGCTACTGCTACGCGCTGGCCAACCTGCAGGGAGTGCGTGCGTTTTACGGTGGCGGGGAACGCGTACCACAAGGCTTTGTGCGGAACCGAGAAGCTCTCGAAACGCTGGTGAACAAGGCAATGAACACTCGCCGCACACTCGCCGCCGCGAGCCACAATTTTTACCGCATGATCGAATGGGCCGACCGTCATAAGGGATACGTCGCTCTACGGGCCACGATTGCATACCGGGCCTGGCGTGAGGCTAAGGATTCTGCGGCCATCGCCGAAGAGCTTGGTTTAACTCACAACGGCGTGCGGCAAATTCTGCACAGGATGTGCATCTGTGCAAAGCGCTTGGGACTTGAAACATTTCCACCACACCATTCTTGCTTCAAGACCGATCTGCGGCCATTCCAGCCAAACACCGATACGCCTCAACCATATCGGCTGTACAAGCGCAAAGAGGAGCCATCCGAAGAATACATGGATCTGTCGGACGGCGTTGTGGCTCAGCTGCTCGCGGATGAAATCGCCCGCGCTAGTTTTGCAACTGCCTAACACCAGCCACGCGGTATGTGGCAAACGTAAAGAGTCGCCGGATCGACTTAACCGGCCAACGCTTCGGACACCTGACCGCGATAAGGTTTGTCAAGCGTAAGCGGCTTGGTGGTTTCATCGCCTCCATATGGCGCTGCCAATGTGACTGCGGGCAGAAGAAATCAGTTGCCTTGCACCATCTCCGCACACTCAAGACAACGAGTTGTGGCTGCCGCCAAGGTTGCCGCAATGGGGAGCGCAAACCTGGTAGTCAGCTCACCCGGAATAGTTACCGCTCGATGATTCAGCGCTGTACGAACCCGAAGCACGACAACTATGCGCAATACGGCGGACGGGGGATCACGGTTTGCCAGCGTTGGCTTGCGTCCATTGAAAACTTCATTGCTGATCTCGGTGAGCGCCCTTCACTGAATTTGACGCTGGACCGGGAAGATCCTAACGGCAACTACGAACCTGGGAATTGCGTGTGGGCAAACAAGGCGCAACAGTCGATCAACAGACGCCAGCACCACGAACCGGATGCAGATCCTGATGGCTTAAACAATTTCTAGATCGTTGGAGACGTATCAGCCCTAACAGGCGGACAGTAAATGGGAGCCACAAATGGGACGACCCGCTAAGTCGAACGAGCTGCACCAGCTTCACGGCACGAAGCCGCAATCCAAGTCGGCAACGGAATCCGTTTACGTATCTGGCCGACCTAAATTTCCTTCCCATCTCAGCAAAGAAGCTCGCTCCGAAGCCAAGCGGGTAGTGAAGCTACTGGAAGAACGTCGCACGATCACCTCGGGCGATGTTGCCATCGTGGCGCTGTACGCCGAGGTCTACGTCAGGTGGGTTGCCACTAAGGCGCAAATCGGCAACGACCTGATGGTCGAAATCAAGATGAAGGATGCGAACGGCGCTATCCACACCACCAAACGCCTAAACCCTCTGCTCAAGGTTGCACAAGCCGACGAGGCGAAACTGCTCCAACTCACGACCCAGATGGGCCTAACGCCGTCTGCGCGCGACCGCGTCCGGCCAACAAAGAGCCAGCGTGCCGCGTTGGAAGTAATTCCAGGTTCGATGGCTGACCTTTACCCCGAGCTATGCAACGACGAGCCAGTCGCCAAAGTCGCCAAGCCAGCCACCATTTTTCAACCGATGCCGCCACCCGATTACCTAGAGGACGAAGAACCGCAACCTGAGGAGGAACAAGAGTGAAAATCTACACAGATTTGTTAAAGGCGGTTGGGATTGGCGTTCGAGATCTCGACCCTTTAGACATTTTTCTCGCTAGCGGTGCGATCATCCACTCGCAAACGCTACAAAAATATCTCATCCCACATATTCACAACGGCCAGCTCCCAAGCACCGCACGCCAGGAAGTTCTGCTCAGCGGCGAAGTCTCAGCCGCGGACATGAAAACAATTCGAGAGGAAGCTGAACGAGCGATTCTCCCCAAGATCAAGGGATCGCGGCAGTGAACGCCCCGCCGACTGCGTGTCGTGCCTGCGGTGTAGCCGTACCGCATGGATGTGGCGACCGAGGATTCTGTGAAAAGTGCGCCAAGGAACACCCTAGGGCGCTCGACCAGAGCACGATCCGCCACAGAGAACGGCGCCACAAAATTTACGATACAGCCCAATGGAAGCACCCAGAGCGCGGTACACGCGCCCTCATGCAGACATGCAATCCGCAGTGCCAAGCCATCATCGAAGGAATCCAGTGCCTTCGTCCAATGGTGATAGTGCACCATATAGTTTCTCCCTTCGTGGATCTCTCAAAAGGCCACGACCCGCGAAATCTAGTTGCTGTTTGCCGTGATCACCACCCGACAACCGAAGGCGATTTGGTACCTCGTCCTTACGCGCCAACGAGATTTCCTTCCGGCTTCACGGTCGTGGAATATCCACATCCCGTGCCAGCACTGAAGCAGGGCGGCGTCCACATCACGGAAGACGGCAGAGCGGTGATCGGGTAAAGCTATCGCCGGAAGCACGCGCCAAACTCAACCAACTGCGATCCACGGAGACTTTGTAGGTAAGCCAGCAGGACACTATCGACCGGAGGAACCAATGCGAGCAATTCTAGTTTGGGTGTTGTCGTACAAGCCGGATATCGGCACGTGGTGGCAATTGGTCAAGAACGACGCCGATCGACTGCGCCGCCACCGGCCGTACCAGCGCGAAAACAAGCGGCTGCTACAGGCCAAACAAGCCCAGAACCAAGCGTAAAACCTATCAGTCCTCAACGGAAACACACCGTTCTCCAACCTGTATTGAAACAGCAGGGCCAACGTCCCAGGTACGTAGGCCAACACCTGGAGATGGACGCTAACGATCAGTAAATGAGGACGAACTGGTAAGGATTTGAGCACGTTAGCCGATCAGGGGTATGGGTAGGCGAAAACCCTTTTTTGAGGTCGCCCGACAACCGCTCGCTAGATTTATTCACGTGCGTGGGAAACTCCCGCCATCAATTTTGGGATGCCGGGTGCGCCTGGCAGCCAGTCGGCGAAGCCGGAACACGCTCAGGAGAAGCGCAACACCAATTCCTCTAGGAGAGGAATTCCCATGCCAAAAGTGAAACGTCACGCGAGCGCAGCCCGCCTTCGCAAGTTGTACAAGGAACTCAAGAGCGTCAGTAAGGTCGCACGCCGGATCAGCTACTCGGTTGCCGGAACGTACCGCGCCCTGGGCCGCGTTGGCCTGATCAAGCACCCACGGTAACGTCCCATGCGAAAGAGATTGCCGAACGGTCTTTGGTTCAGCCTAGGAAATATTCCCCCGGAAACGACTGAGGAGGACGTGCAAGAGTTTTTGTACGATCTAGGAATTCAGGTAGACACCGACTGCATCGCCGTGACCACCGGGCGGGATGCTGTAGCGACCGCCGCCATCGTGTCGCTGCCGCACGACGAAGTGGCGCGACTGTTTGGAAGAGGTCCCCACCGATTTGCTACGCCTGCGCTCCAGCAGTTGATTGGAGACAACGAACTGCTCGGGCGACGCCCGCGATTCTTTGTTGGCCGCTCCTGCTTAGATTGAACCGCCCGAGCCCTGACCCGGTACACCGTAGGAGGAACTGAGTAACCTCCAGCCGGGATCGTTGTCACCGAGGAGCGTGAAGTTTGCGTGGCAGCAACGATACCGCAGCGGCCTCCTGTCTTCCCTACGCTTCATGGAAAGGCATGGCGTAGGGAGGAGGCTGCCAGTTCAAAAGGAGCAACCCAATGCGCGACCGCAATTCCAACTACGGCAAAAGCATGATCAGCCTGTACGAGGACCGTGTACGCCTCTTCCCGCAGGCGATCAAGGAGCTGGATCAACTTGGTGAACTCAAATCGCGGGATACCTATGCCGCCTACTTGAAGCTAGACAAGGCATTTCTTGCTGCGTGGGAAGCTAACCCGCAGCGCGATCACGACGAGCTTTGGCTCGAAATCGATCCAGCCGGAGCCCGCTAACCCAACCCGGTACACCTTACGGACATGATGTAAGTCGCGGAACTCGCCGCGAGAAAAAGAGGACAACATGATTTTGCAGCCCAAAGGAAATCGCGACCCAAAGGAACGGTTTCACGTACCGAGCGGCGTCGGCAAGGCACTAATCCTCACCGGCGTCGTAGAAGAATTCATCGCGCACGACAAATTGCTTGCCCAACTCTGGGTGCCATTGAAGTGGTGCGTCATTCGTGAAGGCGAGGTTGGTGATGGCTGCCCGGTGATCTTTGCCAAGTGCGCCATGTGCAACCGCGGTGAGTACTCGAAGTCGAAAGACGGGCGAGCACACATCACCGGAGCGCCATTCAACTGCCAGCACTTCCTCGGCGCGCGGCCACCCAAGGATGTCGTGGAACTTTACAAGAAGGTGTGGACGATATACGCGAAACAGGTAGCTGCACCGCGCAAGAAATTTTATTCGTGAGGATGAACATGACCACTCAAAAACTAGAGCGCAGGCTCCTGACCACAGAGTTTGAATTGCGGACCTCCAAGACTGCGGACGGTATGCACATTGGCGGATTTGCTGCCAGGTACAACACCCTTTCCAGCGACCTCGGCGGGTTCCGGGAACGCATCCTTCCGCGAGCTTTCGACAAGGTTCTCGACACCGATCCGGACGTGGTCGCGTTGTTCAACCACAACCCGAATTTCGTGCTCGGACGCACCAGCGCCGACACCCTATCTGTCCGGTCCACCAGCAAGGGGCTCGCGTTCGACTGCGACATGCCCAACACGAGTTATGCCCGCGACCTGAGCGAATCCATTAAGCGCGGGGACATTAAAGCGTGCAGCTTCGCGTTTGAACTTGACGACAACGACCAAGAATTCGGCGAGGAAGAAACCGATCAAGGCCGCATGCTTGTCCGGACCATCCGCAACTTCAAAGCTCTGCACGATATAAGCGTAGTAACGAGCCCGGCCTACCCCGGGACCAGCGTAGACGCTCGCAATATTGTTGCCGCTGAGGTGCGCTCCATGCTGCAAACGCGCAACGACGACACCGCTTTCAAGGCTGACTTAGCCAAGATACGGCAAGGAATTGACGAGCTGACCGCCGCGATTGCACTGCGAAAACAGGAGCGGGCCACTGTTCGCCAGCGTCGCCAGAACCTTTTGAACTTGATGTAAACCGCTCCGAGGCGGTACCTCGGAAAAATCTAACCCTGAAGGAGAAGTAAAATGAGCGTTAACGTACAAGAGCTTTCGACTCTGCTACAAGAGGCGGGTGCTCTCAGCAACAAGCCGAACTGGACCAAAGCAGACGAGCGCCGCAACGCGTTCCTGCTGTCGGCCATTTCTGCCGTGAAGTCCGGCGCGTCTTTGCGCGACCTGGAACTGGATTACGACAACGAACGTCGGCGCCAGCACGGGGTCAAGGAACACACCGCCGTACTGACCGCGGCCGAGGAACTCCAGGCACGCAGCTTCAAGGCTGCCTTTGAAACCCGCGGCATGGTTGAAGGGGAAACAAAGAGCCAGTTGGGCACCTATTCCGGCTTGGGCTTCTTCGTTCCGACCGGCTTCTGGCCAGTTTTGTGGAGCGCATTGGCCGCACGCGATATTCTTTTTAACGAGGCGGATTGCACCGTGCTCCGCACAGCCAACGGCGCTCCAATCGCGGTACCAATGCTCGGGGACATTGAGGTAAGCGCCTCGGTCGCCGGTGAAGGCTCGTCCCGTTCCGTTAGCGCGATCAGTGCAACCGATCATGCCAAGCTGAACACCTACACCTATGACTCCAAGCGGTGGGTCGTATCGCTCGAATCCCTACAGGACTTGGTTGGCGCGTTGTCGGTTTCAAACCTGGCGAACAGCGTCTTCGCGAGCCGACTTGCAAGGGGAATTTCTCGTGATTTGCTGGCCGGGGACGGGGTTAATAAGCCCTTGGGATTGTTGACTGCTCTTTCGAACATCGGCGTGACCCCTGTGACTGCGCAAGGTTCCGCCGCAAACGACGGATCGAGCGCAACGGGTGCGAACAGTTTAGGTAGCGCAGATTTTACAAACCTGATCGCAACCCTAGACAACGCCTACCTGGAGAGCCCGCGGTGCGCGTTTGTTATGAATCGGCGCACGCTCGCAGCCGTTGCGGGCCTCACTGATAAAGTGGGGAACCTGCTCAATCTGGTCAAATACGTCGGCAAGAAGCCGTACATATACGGGATACCCGCGAAGGTAAGCCCGTCGATGCCCGACATTGGGCCGAGCAACGTTTGCGTTTTGTTGGGGGATTTCAATTACTGGTGCACCAGGCTGGTGACCGCCGACGAGACGGACGGAATTGGCCTTTACACCTACAAAGAGAGTGACTCTTTGATCGAGGCCGGTAACGTTGGGATCAGCTGCTTTAGTCGTGCCGGGGGAGCCTTGTTGTGGTCCGACACGGGCAGCCCAAGCCCGATCATCCCCCTCCGGTGCTTTAGCTAATTTGTTGGGAAACTGAAACGGTAAGAGGCTCAGGGACGCCGCAAGGAGCGAGCGACCTGAGCCTCTTGCCTTTTTGGAGCCGGTACACCTGTACCGGGTAGTAGAGGAGTCTTCACCATGTCATCCATTATCCAAAGGAAGGCCGCGTTCGCGATAAACGTCGGCTCCGGTTCGGTCGAAGTCACGCTGGACAACCCCATTAGTGCGGGAAGTGTCATCGTAATTGCGGGCGCTGTGGCTCAGACAGACGGTGGAGGAGGTTCGGCTACCTCCGTACTTGTAGAAGACGATCACTCCAATTTTTACTCGCTGCCTTACCAAAGTTCGGGATCAGGATTCTTCGCTAACGCGTATCAAGGAAGCTTCAGTCCGGCGGTAGGAGCACAGTCATACACGCTTACCTATACCGCGCAATCTGGCCAAGGCGCATACACTTTCCTCGCCGGAATTTGTGTTTACGAGTTGAGCGGTGTAAGCGCATTCGCGACGAATTGAAAGTGCGCACGCTGGCACGTCCGGTGTTCACGTGCCTTCTAGTTTGTCGGCGACTATTTCCGGCCTGAGTGGCGGAACCTACGGCAATTTACTTGTGAGCATCTACGCTGGCCTCTTCACCTCAACATTGAGTGACGCGCAGGCAGTTGCCGCTGGAAGCGGTTGGACACTCGACGGCAGGGATGCGGTCAATGGCACGTTTAGCCCGATGGCGATTGTGTTTGAAAGCCAGCTCGTCGGGTCGTCGAGCAACCCTGCTGCGACCGTTACCAGCACCAGCAATTCAACGGCTATTGACGACACGTTGCTTGTCGCCGCGTATTTGCTGACCAGCGCTATCCCTGGTGGTGGAAGTGGCGGAGGCGGCGGTACTCCTGCCGGTCCCGTGTTCCTCGGGTCCGTTCGCGTCCTGGGCAGCGCGCCAGCCGGGGCAACGGTTCCGTACCTCGGCACGGTAAAAGTGGTTGCCAGCGCCCCTACTGGCGCGACAAACGGGTATTTGGGGAGTGTTGTTCTGGGTACGCCTGGTGCCAATAACACCAACCCGTCCCTCGGGGAAGTTGTGATCGTGACTCAGGTTCCAGCGGGTGCGGTGGACGTGTTTCTGGGATCGGTGGAGGAGAGCTAGCCAAGGATATCTGGGCTAACTAGAGCTTTCTCGCGCAGACCCTTAAGAGCGTCCATCAGCTTTGGAAGCCGCGCCTTATCAAACGCGTCGCGCTCCCGCACTTCAAAGTGTTCTGTCGCTGAAATCAGCTTATCGACTGCGTCGTTCCTCGGGTAAACCAAAACGGCTATGTGGAGCACGCGCACCACAGCAATTAGGTCGTTCCAATCCTTATCGCATTCCAACGAGCCATAGTTTGGCCCGGTCGCGCTCCCATAGGTGTTTTGAAATCGGTCAAGCCGGTCATACAAATCATTCGTCTTGAAATATAGGTCGAACCACTTTGTTTGTCGCCAGTCTTGTAGTGCCCGGTCCGCTACCCGTTTTGCCTGAGCCGCAGACTCCTCAGCCGTACGAAGGGAGCTTTCGGAAATGCGCTTTGAACTTACAGAGATGATAAGGGCGACCAGGGAAACGACTATGGACGCGATGGCCCCGACTGCCTGCACTAAGGCGGCCAAGAACATCACAGTGTCCCGGCTGAGGTGGCGCATTTCGGGAGCTTATCAAACTTGGGACGGGTACGTAAGAGATACGGAGGGCTCCGGCCAAAATTGAACCGGAGCCCATGTGACCTGCGTTAGTTCGGCTGCTGGTTCGGTATCACTGCACCTCCCAGAAGATCCACTTCGAGGCAACCGTCGTGCGACGGGTCACCTGTTCCAGGACCTCGATCTCTTCTACTGCCTTGGCCGCCAGGGCGTCGAACCGGCTTCGCTTTGGTGCGGCCAATAGGGCGCGGGTCCGCAGCTCATTTGAGATCGCCCGCCAGTCCGCATGGGCTACGTGGAGAGGGCGCATTACTTCGCCGCCTTTTCGCGGGCTTCCCGCCGTGCCTTTACACCAGCCTTGTACTGCTCGGGGTACTTGGTTGTGAGAACGCGGTGTGCATACACCCGGCTCATTTCCATTGACTCGGCGATTTGCTTAATCGACTTCCCGGCCTCCCAGAGCTTGAGCACTTTGCCCTGGTCGTACGGTTTGCGTTCCTTTGCCATGTTGGCTCCTGTGCGGGTTGAGAGTTACCCGCTACAGGTATGGTCCGTTCAAACACGCGATCAAATCTCCGACCAATCGGTTTCGTTGGAGACGAGACGGAAGGACTAGTTGCACTTATGCGACGGCTATCGCGGAAGTCACTTCGAGGAAATCAACCTTGAGACGTGGGGCGTCCCGATCTTCGCCGCGGCCCCAGATGCTTTGCTTTGGTCCTATAAATTTCATTCGCCCGTGCCCACTCGTCGTCAAAGCCAAGGTGCCTGGTCACCAAGATCGTCACCATGAAAGCCATCGCGGTCGCACCGCTTATCGCTTCCTCGATCTCGACGGCCAGGAAATCCGGCGCCAGGTCAGCTCCGATGAACCGACGGTTCAACTGGGCTGCTCCAGAGTGGGTGAAACTGTGCAGCATCTTCTCCGCCCGCTTCAAGAGTCTTTCAAAGAATCCTTGCATCTGAAATTTCGCGTCAAGGTGTGGTCCTATCGTCTTGAAGTCCAGGGAATACTTGTCCTTCTTGAGGGACTGCACGACACCCGGACGGCAGGATATGGCGACATGCCCGCGTATTGTGGCCTCGATCATCGGGCGCAAAAGGGCGAACGCTCCACCGTACAATTCGCTGTCCAGGAGCGCCAAAATACTCTTTTGGTAGTCGAACACCAGCGACCAGTAACCCAGGATCAGCCGCGTGCGGTCCACACTGTCCGGCTTCATTTGGATAGGTGAGCGTCGTACTACCAGGTCTTCTAGCTCAACGCCAATGGCTGTTGAATTGGCGAGCGCCTTCTTAATTTCAGCCTTCTCAAGATCGTCCATTCGGCCATTGTAGCCTATCGCGGCCGCACGTAACTGGTATGACAAGACTGGCCAAACGGTCAGGGTGCGCTGGTGATGGCGGCGCTGGTAGGGTTGGTGTGGAGGACGTAATGGCGACGAAACCCGCGAAGTTGGAGCTGAAGGACTTATTGAAGTTGGAGCTGAAGGACTTATTGACGAGGAAACCGCCGAAGTCGGAACTGAAGGCGTGTGCCGCCGCTTCACTGGAAGGTGCACTGACTAGGTGCATCGACCTTGGTATGAAAACACCTGCGATACTCGCAACGATTCAGAACACGTTACAAGAATACGAGTCAAGGTGCCGTAGCGAAGGAAAGAAGCCAGCCGTGACGTGGGTAGAGTTCGCAGAAGTTCGCGAGCCTGGATATGGAGGGAACGGAAAATGATGAGTGACGAATTGCTGGCAGCTATGGACCACCTGCTCCTGTTGGCCAAACAAGAAGGCGCATATGTTTGTGGGTTTGTCTTCCTGGGTCGGCCGGGTGGGATGATAACCGACCTTTCTGTACTTAGCGTTGGGGTCGGGGACGGAGCAACCAACGAAAAACTGTATGAGAGACTCTGCGTAGCTGCCCGTCGTGAGGCAACAAAGTCTAGCCACATTCCGGTACGGCAACCGTCTTAGGGTGCTAGAACCCAACCAACCCAACTAAGCGCAGTTTTAGGTGTGGCGACGCCCGGTATGCGGTTACAAATAGGGCGGTTAGTGTTTTGGACTACAACCCTTCTAAGCAGAGGGTCGCCAGTTCGAGTCTGGCCGGGCGCGCCACTCCGCCAAAAAACTCCGACGATTCTTCGCCTCTGGACAACAGGTTAGCCCGTCAGCGCCAATGCAACAACGCATCCCCCACCGCGCCGATGTCCAGCGACAACTGCCGCTCCGGACGCGAGCAATCCAAATCCGTATTCGCCTGATACAGGTCCTGCACCGGCGTCCGATACGGCGGATCGTTGACGCCGATCTGCAAAAATAGCGGCCCGCCTTTCATGTTCTCCAGCGTCGTCACTCCATCTTTCGTCCACAACGATTGATTCTCCCCGTTCACCAGAATGTCGTAAGCTCTCGAGGACGCCTTCTTCGCCGTGTACCCCACGCGAATGCTGATCGTACAAGCGCCACCTCTCGCCGCATCGACCCGCTCCCCTTTTGCCACCTGCACCTGGGCCAACATCTGCGAATGAATCGACGCCGCCATTCCCAATGCCGCTTTCCCCAAGGGCTGCTTCTCGAACGGCCGGCTCCCATTCGTTCGCGCCATCGCCGTATAAACATTTCGCCCTTGCCGGACGGTGTTCGACGCGGAACCCCCATAATCCAAGCCACCCTTGACCGCATCGAGCAGCGCGTCGTTACGGCTCACTTTCGCGCTGTAGGTCGACGGCGAACCTAATTCCTTCGCGTTCTGCGCATCCAGCAACTTGGCTTCCACGTGCAAAATAAAATCGCCCTTTTGCGGCTTGTCGGTCGGCAGCAGCGTCGTCACCAAAATGCTGTCTACTCCGGTGGACTGCGTGTATTCCAGCATCGATTCCGGAATCAACGGGCTGTACAGTCCTCCCGGATTCAGCAGCACAATTTCAAACGGCGCCCCACCCAATTTGTCGTACACCATCGCCGTCAGGTTCTGCGCAAACTGCTGCCCGAACGAATCTCCGGAGGTGTCAAACGTCGGCATGATCCCCACAATTCTCTTGCCACCATTCCCTTGCGCTTCCACTCGTCCGCCGCCAAGGAATAGCAAACACACCACCAACATCCGTGCGAATTTCATTCCAACCCTCCAATCCATATCGCGGAAGCGCGCAACCCCCGCACGCCGCGGCCCCCGCGGCTATGTAGGCGCCGGACTTTAGTCCGGCCAGCCCAGATACCATGTCCCCGACACTGCCGACCTCAGTGCGGCGTAGCCGCCGGCGTAGGTGCCGGCGTCGATGTTTTCTTGACCGCGGGTTTCGCCGCAGGCTTCGCCGGATCCGACGTCGTAGTCGCCCTGCCACTGTCCGGCCCTCCGGTAGCCCGGGCAACGACTTCCGCCGCGCTCGCCGCACCCACACTTCCTTGCGCTACATTCAGCGAATCGACATTCTTCGTGCTGACCACCGACGCAGGCGGCATATACCAGCTCTTGTCACCGATCAGCAGAAAGTAGTCATAAATGATGTACATGTTCCCGGGCAGCTGTCCCATGTGCTGACGCTGATACAACGCAACATAAGTCTTCAGCTCTTTCTTAATCTGATCCTGCAATCCTGGATCGTTCTGTGAAATTTGAAACAGCGCCTCTTCCAAATGCGGCTCTGCATAAGCTCCACGGTCCGCATCGTATTGAATCGCTTGCAGGAATTCGCTCATCGCCTGCTGCTTTTCTTCCGGCGTTCGCCCGGTCGCGATTATTACCTGTCCGAGATAGTAATGTGCGCGCGGATCGTTCGACCGCAATTTCACCGCCTGATCCAAATCATCCCGCGCCTCATCGTACAGATCGTAGTCAAGCGCGCTCACGCCGTTATCTCGTTTCAGCGCCGACATCAGCAATTGAAACTCCGGCCCCGAACTCACCAGTCCCTTCTTCGCCCGCGCTTCCAAATCAGCTTTATACGCGCTAGTAATCAGTCGAGTGATTTGTGCCTGGCGCTCCCGGGTCCGCTCTGGCTTGCCGATGAATCCCAGTCCCACTCGGCTGTCCCGCCCCACCAGGTTGTCGAGTCGCGCGTACATTCTCGGGATTTCGCGCGCATCATAGTTTTGGTCCAGCATATATTTCAGTCCCGCCTCATCGGCTTCATCCTCATACACCGCGGACCATTCGGTCGGTTGAAATCGATTCCGGAACAATAATCCTCCCGCGATTCCTCCAGCCGCGCCGATCGCACCTCCGATCAGAGCCCCGGAATAACCGCCCGCCGCTCCACCGATCGCTGCGCCACCCGCCACTGAGGCGACCCCAAAGATCGTCCGCTTCTTGCTAACGTCTGCGGTCTTTTCGTGGTCGAATTCCTCTTCCAGAATCTCGTTGCGGATCATGTTGTACGTATGCCTCTTCTCCACGTGCGCGATCTCATGGCCCAGCACGTAAGCAAGTTGCGCCTCGCTGTCCAGCATGGAGACCAATCCCGTCGAAATATAAATCGTTCCCGTCGTCAGCGCTTCCGCTCGCGGCACTGGATCCAGCAGCAACCGGAACGAATACAAATTCGGCGACCCCTGCGGCACAATCTTCTGCCCCAGCGAGTTCACGTACCGCACCAGAATCGGATTGTTGTACAACTCCCCAAAATTCTGCCGGAACGTGGCCAACTCTGTGACCGACAATTGCCCCGCCCTGGACGACTGGTTCACGTTAAACGCAAACTCCATATCCGCCCGCCGGTGCGCGTCCCACGTATCCTGGATTCTCTTGATCACCTCTGGGCGCTGCGCGATTTCCCCCAATTTCTTCTTGTCTTTGTCGTTGTACTCCGTCGCCGTCTGCGCAAACATCGGCGCGATCGTAAACAGTAGTAGGAATTGCATCGTCGCAAATCGGACGAAAGCCGAAGGCCGAATCATTGGACTCCTCCTGTCTTCCCGCGAACGAAATGGTGTTCGAGCGCAGTGCGTTCTTTTTCGGAAATTTCGGCAGAAAGCGCTCGGAGAGACTACCCGCAACTAATACCGCACCGCCATTTTTGTCAAGCAAAATGCTTTCATTTCACGATGACAAGACACGCTTGTTCCACTACAATTTGCCCACTGATTAAGTCCCGTTAAGCGAGTCCACTTCATGAGTCCGGTCCGGTGAATTCGATGCGCATCGGTGCATGCCTTTCGCTGACGCTGCTCTGCGTCGCTCTTCTTTTTCCCGCCACCGCCGCCGATATCGCCGAACCCATCACTCTCGAAATCCCCCAAATGCAATTGCAGTTGGAGCCCAACAGCGCCGCCGTCATCGCTTCCGTCGATTTCGACCAACTCCTGATCCACATCGCAAAAAGCCCTACGCAAGTCAGCCCCGGTTCCCTGTTCACCAGGATCAATACGCAAGCCGCCAACATGATCATGACCACCACGACGACATCCGACGGCATCCTATGCAAGCTGGATCTAAGTCATCACGAAGGCTTCCATCTCCAACCAGGCCGCAACTCCGTTGAGTTTTCCTTCACGGATCTCAGAACGCGCGTTCATTACGCCTCGTTCCTGCTGCAAACCTCTGACACCCCCACAACTCGCGACCAAAAGCGCGTCTCCATCACTCCCGATCGCCCGGTGGCAGGCGCCGATAAATTCGCCGTGGTCGTTGGCATCGCCCGTTACTCCGACACCGCCGGCGGCATCACCAGCCTCCAGTTCGCCGACCGCGACGCCCAGGATTTCCGCGACTTTCTGCTCTCTCCCGATGGCGGCTCCTTCTCCAAAGACAACATCCGCCTCCTCCTCAACGACGACGCCACCTCGCAAAATGTTCGCAGCGCTCTCTTCACTTTTCTGACCAAAGCCCAACCGCAAGACGAAGTAGTCCTCTACATCGCTGGCCACGGCGCGCCAGATCCCAACGATCCGCGTAACTTGTATCTTCTAACCTACGACACAAAAATCGACGACATGGGCGGCACCGCTTTTCCCATGTACCAGCTTCAGGACGTTTTCACCCGCGTCATCAAAGCGAAACGCGTAGTCACCTTTGCCGACACCTGTCACAGCTACGGTTTCAGCGGCGCCAGCGTGCACGGTAAAAAATCCAACAATCTAGTCAACCAATATCTATCCCACTTCGCCAACGATTCCGATCGCGCCGTAATCACCGCCAGCGACATCAGCCAACTCTCCTACGAATCCGACAAATGGGGCGGAGGTCACGGCGTCTTCACCTTCTTCCTCCTGAAAGGTTTGCACGGCGAAGCCGACTACAACAAAGACGGCACAGTCACGGCAGGCGAGTTGTTCGCCTACATCCACGACAGCGTAGACAAAGCCACCGATGGCAACCAAAGCCCCATGGCCCTCCCAGGCCTGGCCGAGCATCTCCCGCTCTCAGGCGTAGGCCTTCGCAAAAGCTCCCGCGCGGCATTCCTGATCGATTCCTCCTTCGCCCTACCCCACCCTGTAGCCGCGGTCGCTTCTCAGACCGCGGGGTTTAGATGACACAAAAACATATTGCGAACCCGCAGGCCACCACTCCGTCCCACTACCTCCCGATCGTCGCTCTCGCGCTGATCATAACCGCGCTCGTCTTCGCGATCGATCACCGTGGCGCCCTCGCTTCTCTCGACTTCCACGCCTACGACCTCCTAGCCACCATCAAATATTCTCGAATCGCCCCGCCCAGCCAACCCTACGAAGGCCCGGTTTTCAACGTCGATTTCGACGAATCCTCCGTCCGCCAATACAACGCCTTCCCTATCCCCCGTCAACTCCTAACCGAAGTCCTCTTCAAAATCGCCACGGGCAAACCCTCGGTAATCGGACTCGACATAATCCTCGATCGCCCGCGCCAGGGCAGCGAAGATCAACAACTAGCAAAGGCCATTGACGATGCCGGCAACGTGATCCTGATCAGCGAATACGGTTTCGGCGCCCATCCCCGGAATGTTCCGCTCGACCTCTTCAAGAACGCCGCCGCAGGCGTAGCCTTCGCCGATCTCCCTCTCGACGAAGACGGCGCCGTCCGTAGAACCTTCCTGCGAGTCACTACCAACGACTACAAAGCTCTCTCTTTTCCCGTAGCTCTAGCCGATCTCTTCTCCAGCCAACACCTCCGTCCAGGCGGCAACCAATTTCTCTTCTTCGGGACAAAAAAACTCCCGCTCGCAACCACCAACCCGGACACCGCGTGGATCCGTATCGATCCTGAAGCCGCTCAACGCCGCCTGCTTCCGGTAAGTCTGCTGCTTTCTCCGAGTTTCGACCCCGCACTCTTCGCAGGAAAAATTGTTGTGATCGGCCAGTCCAGCGAAATGGGTCGCGACCTCTTCGCTACGTCACTTACTCGCACAGGCTTTTCGATCGCAAGCCGCAATTTTTTTTCCGGTGGAGAAATTCACGCCGCCGCCGCGGACACGTTGCTGGGCGGCAACTACCTGAGCACGGTAGGCCTGCTCCCGCGAATCGTCGCCGGACTCGCACTCGCTCTTGTAGTGATCGTCGTCGCGTTTCGTTACCGATGGTACGTCGCGGCAGCCAGCACCCTGTTTCTCGCAACGGGAATTTTCCTCATCGCTTCAGCTCTATTCACCAGCAATCACCTCTGGCTCCCCTTCGTCTCCATCGAAACTTGCCTGCTAGCTGCCCTACCCGCAGGCCTGGGCTACCGCTCGGTAGAAGAGCGCCGCCTAAAAAACGCGATGGAAGCCGAGCGCCGCCAGCTCATGGGCCTGTTCGAGCGTTACGTTTCCGCCGACGTAGCCGCCGAAATCTGGAAAAATCGCGACAATATAGTTCTAGCAGGCGAAGAGCGCGTAGCCACCATCCTCTTCTCCGACATCCGCAACTTCACCGCCACAACCGCCGGCGTCCCCTCCAAGGAAGTTCTCGCATGGCTCAACCGCTACCTCACCGCCATGGGCGAAGTCATCAAACAAAACCGCGGCTTCCTCAACAAATTCATCGGCGACGGCATCATGGTTATCTTCGGCGCCCCGCTAACCCAAGGCACCCAGGAAGACGCCTGCCGCGCCGTCCGGTGCGCCCAGGAAATGCTAGCCGCCGTCGATCAATGGAACGCCACCAAAGCCCCCACCGACCCCCCGCTAAAAATCGGCATCGGCATCCACACCGGCCAAGTCACCGCGGGCAACGTAGGCTCGCCCGATCGCCTCGAATATTCCGTAATAGGCGAAGCCGTAAATCTTGCGTCCCGCCTCGAATCCCTGACCAAGGACTTCAAGACCTCGCTGGTCCTGAGCCCGGCAACATACGAACAAGTCCGCGAGCAATTCCCCACAGTCTCCCTGGGCAAAGCCCAGGTCCGCGGCTTCACAACACCAATTCCGCTGTATAGTGTCGAACCATCGAAGGCTGAGACACCTTCTTGAAATTATCGTTCTCCACCTGCGCCCATAGCCGACGGAAGGTACCCTGGGGTTGCTTCTTCCGTGGGTGCCCCAGGTTTCGGTTTTTGAAACCTGGGTCTTGGGGTTACGTTTTCCGTGGCTGTTTCGGTTTCTAGAATCTGGGTCTTGGAGTTTCACCGCGAGGACATTCCACCATCCATGAATCGCGATTCGCGTAAGCCCATTCACAAAGAGGTTCATCGATGAAAAAATTCCTTTTCGTCTGCGCGCTCACTCTACTCGGAAACTCCTCAAGCCGCGCCCAACAACAACCGAAACCCGATCCAAAATCCGCCACGCCCGACGCCACCGCGAAGCCCAAACGCAAAGTCCTGGACGCCGACCTCTCCGGCTTCGACATCTCCGACCCCAAATCCGAAAAGAAAGTCACCACCATGCTAGGCGGCAGCCGCACCGCCGCCATCCCCTCCGCAATCCTTCTTGCCCCTAAACGCGCAAAATTCCTCGGCCAATCCGCCACCTTCGACTGGTCCTTCTCCGGTCACAACGAAGGCTACGTTCTCATCATCACCGACGAAGACGAAACCCAACTAGTCCACCAGCAACTAAAAGAAACCCACTACCGCCTGGATTCTCCCGCGACAAAATTCCAACCCGGCCAAACCTACTACTGGCGAGTCCAAGTTCTCCCCAATCCGCTCGCCAGCGAACCCCTTGAATTTGAGGTGGTCTCCGCAGAAGAGAGCCAAACCATAACCAAAGCAGCCGCCGCAATCCCCACAACCGATCCCTACCAATCCGCCCTAGCCCGCGCCAAGATCTTCACCGAGCATCGACTCTGGTTCGACGCCCTCGGCGCCTACGACGATCTCATCGCTAAATATCCCGATCGCGCGGAACTCTACGACCAACGCGGCGCCATTTACGCTCAAATCCCCGTGACCAAGGCCCTGTCCGAAGTCGACTTCGCCCGCGCCGACAAATCCCCAAAATGACGGCAACTCAGCACACGCAGCGCGTTACGCACCACAACGTAAAACTCTACTCTTAACCTCCGCTATCCACGTGGTACAATAACTCGCAGGTAAAATTGCGACCGAGCGCCGGCACACCCGGCGCTCTTTCAGTTTTTAGTATCCTGCTCGCCACGTTCGACGCCCGAGCGTCACCGGGATTACCGGCCCCAATTTACCCTCGCCAACCCTCGGCGCAGCAATTGGGAACCGAGCAACTGTCATCCCGAATCCCCGCGCCCTTTGCGGGGTGAGGGATCTGCTTTTTCGCCCGTCTGGGCAAGGCCCGGCCAACCGATCGTTGACTTGAACTGAGCCTCAGAATGAGGAATTTCGTTTCGGGTCGTCGCAAATGCAAGACGCAGGTAAGTGACTTAAAATCAATACTTACACAAGTCTATCAAAACAAGGAACTTTAACAGCCTTTAGAATGAATACTTACAAAAAACCAGGGGGAGGGTGGTAATCAGCTAGTTACCATGCAAAACGCGGTCACGATCGCCCAAGGATTCTTAGGATTGGCCGAGAAACTCCCCCAGCAACATATGGAAATGATGCACGCCATTCTCGCGCTTCACCGAATAACGCCCACGGTCGTACAGCGCGGACTGCAACCCCCGCTGCACGCTCTCGCACAGCCCGATATCTTCCTGCTGCACCTCGTCGCTGAACGCAATGGCCTTCTTCATCCGCTCTCGCACTTTCGCCGATGCAATATCGTTAAAAAACCACTCAAAAATGGTTAGTGTCTTGTCCTGAGAAAGCGGCACGATCAAATTGGTCGACACATTGTCCGGATAAATATTCAGCATCAAGTTGGGGAAAATCCAAAAGTACAGTGCCTCCTGTGTACCGCTACCCGGAGCGTAGGCGCGATCACCAGAGTCCTCCGCCTTCATCGCCCGGATCGGCGCAAATTGCTGCGAGTGATACCGAAACGTGTCCGTCCGGTATTGCGAATAATCGATCTCTCGCATCAACCCGGGATGTGCAATAGGAATGTGATAGCCCTCGAGGTAATTGTCGACATAGACCTTCCAGTTGCAGTTGATCACATAGTCGCGCCGCTCAGCGAATTGCAGACCCGCAAACTGAAAGCCCCGCGCCTGTTCGGGAATATCTCCGAGATAAGCCGAAAGCGGCTCGGCGCCCCGATCGAAATTCACAAAGATGAACTGCTCCCAGGTTTCCAACCGCAGCGGCACCATCCCCATCGTGCTGCGATCGAAAAATTCAACGCCCTCCACGTCCGGCGTCCCGATCAATCGACCATCCAGAGCGTAGGTCCAACCGTGGTAAGCGCATCGCAGCACATTCTTGCACCCGCTACCCAACGCGATCGGCCCAGCCCGGTGCCGGCACACATTGCTGAATGCGCGAAGCGTGCCTTCCTTGTCGCGCACCACTACAATCGGCTCGCCTGCAACCTCCGCTGTGAAAAAAGTCTCACGATCGGCAATCGTCCGCTGCAAGCCGTTCACTTCACCGCAAGCGTGATCGAGCGTCCCGACAAGTTGCCAGGTGCGCCGAAAAATCCGCGCCTTCTCGATCTCCAAAATCGAGGCATCGGTATAGAACCGCGAAGCCAGGGTATGGGCGCATTCAATCCGTTCGCTGACGTCGAGTCGCAGCGGCGCTGTTGGCCGCACTGGTTTAGTGCTCATGTTTAGTGGTCATGTTCAGTGGTGATGAAATGGATTTCATTTTGGAGACCAGTTGACACTGCCTACAAAATGAGCGGCGAAAGGGGCTCGGTTTTTGGCCAAGACGCTGTGGCCGGAAGGAGCAAGCTCCTCTCTACAGGGATTCGCGGCGCGCGGATCAGCTCTTGGTTGGAACGTTAGAACTTTCGCGTCTCCTGCCGCGACCAGCGCTCTACAACAATCTTCGATTCGGTATAGAACTCCACCGCATCGCGCCCTTGCCCGTGCAAAATCCCAAAGAAGCTTTCTTTCCATCCGCTGAATGGGAAATAAGCCATGGGAGCCGCCACGCCAATATTGATCCCAATGTTCCCCGCCGGCGCCTCGTAGCGAAACTTCCGCGCCGCCGCCCCGCCGGTCGTAAACAGAGACGCTTGATTGCCGTAGGGACTCTTGGCCAAAAAGTCCATCGCATCATCAATCGAATTTGCGTGAACCAGGCTCAACACCGGGCCAAAAATCTCGGTATTCGCAAGACTGCTCGACGCCGGCAAACCGTCCAACACCGTCGGCTTTAGAAAATTGCCGCCTTCGTGATTCGGCACCTTGGCGTTGCGCCCGTCGACAATCGCCGTGGCGCCATCGCCCACGCCTTGTCCGATCAGCGACTCGATGCGCTGCTTGCTCTCCTGACTGATCACCGGCCCCATCTGCACGCCCGCGTCGAGACCATTGCCGATGTGAATCTTCGACGCCGCGTCGGCAATCGACTCACCAAACTTCTTCTGTGCTTCGCCGATGGTCACCGCGACGGACACCGCAAGGCACCGCTGCCCCGCGCACCCAAACGCGCTATCGCTGATGATCTGGGTGGCCAGTTCCATGTCGGCGTCGGGCAACACGATCACATGATTTTTCGCGCCACCTTGACACTGCATGCGTTTGCCGCTGGCCGCCGCGCGCGCGTAAACATGCCGCGCCACCGGCGTCGAGCCCACGAAGCTGATCGCGCGCACCTGCGGATGGTCGCACAGCGCATTCACCACATCGCGTCCGCCGTTCACGAGATTGACAACGCCCTTCGGAAGCCCGGTCTTCTCAACCAAGTCCATTACATAGTGCATGGTCAGCGGCACGCGTTCAGACGGCTTGAGCACGAAGGTATTTCCGCAGGCGATGGCATAGGGCAAAAACCAGAACGAAATCATCCCCGGAAAATTAAACGGCACGATCGCGGCCACCACTCCCAGCGGCTGCCGAATCTGCATCTCGTCCACACCCGGCGTCACATCCTCCAGGTTGTAGCCCTGCATCATCATCGGAATGCCGCAGGCCACTTCGACGTTCTCGATACCGCGGCGCATCTCGGCTTTGGCTTCGGCAAAGGTCTTGCCGTTTTCCCGGGTGATCAGGCGCGCAATTTCATCGATGTGTTCTTCCAGCAAATTCTTGAGCTTGAACAGATACTGGACGCGTTCACCCGGCGGAGTGCGCCGCCACGCGGGAAACGCATCGGCCGCGGCCTGCACTGCCGCATTCACTTCGGTGACGGTGGAGAGTGGGGTGTGCGCCAGGATTTCCGCGGTCGCCGGGTTCGCGACGTCCACGTATTCGGTGGCCGCAGATCGCTGCCAGCCGCCACCAACGTAATTCTGCAAATCGATCGCTTGTGTTGTCGTTGCGCTGCTCATGTCTAGCTCCTAGTTCTCTACCTGACTCGCGCGTTCTTTCCGCGCAAAATACTCCCGAAGGCACAGCTTACCAAACAAAGTAACGTTTAACACGGTCGAGGTTAGTGCGACATGCGCGCGACATGCGGAGGATAATCGCAGGGACGCGGCGCTGCTTTACGCTGAGTTCCGAAAGCTTCGACGAAGTTTACGTAAGACCCTCGCGCTTTACCTGCGGATCGAAGCCAGTGCTTCGTAAGCGGCGCCTAGCAACGGAGCGGACTCGTTCAGCACCACCGATACCGGAATATTCGCGAGCAAGCTCTCAAACTTCCACTTGTCCTTAAACGCGGCGACGAATCTTCCGTCCTTCATCTTCTCAATGATTTTGACCGCGATGCCGCCGGCCACGTAAACCCCGCCGAGCGCCAGCACCTTCAGCGCAAGATTCCCGGCCTCCGCCCCGTAGATGGAAGTCCACAAATCCAGCGTCTCCACGCAGACCGGGCAAGTTTTAGCCAAGCCTTTGCTCGTGATTTCCGGTGCGGGATCCGCGTCGGGATCCGCGAAGGAACGGTGCTTCACTTCCGGAGCAAGAAATTCATGAAGGGTGCGGAAGCCGCGGCCCGAGAGAATCAGCTCCCAGCTGACCTGCGGATTGCGGCGGCGCATGAAGCGCAACAACTCGATCTGCTGTTCGGTGTGCGGCGCAAAATCGGAATGCCCGCCCTCGGATGGCGCGATGCGATAGCGCGTGCCGTCCCAAACCAGGAACGATTGCCCGAGTCCGGTGCCCGCCGCCAGCAACGCCATGGTGCCGCCCGGCTCCGGCCTTCCCGCATTCAGGACCGTGAATTCTTCAGGCGCGAGGTGTTCGATACTGTGTCCCGTGGCTCCGAGATCATTCAACAACACGATCTTTTCAACTTCTAATTCGCGTTCGAGAATTTTCGCATCCACGGTCCACGGAAGATTGGTCGCGCGAACGTGATTGTCGATCACCGGTCCGGCCACTCCAAAACCCGCCGCGACCACGCGATCGCTAGACAAATGGGACGCCGCTTGTCGCGAAAATTCCTTCACGATCAGCTCGAACTTCGCGAACTCCTTGCTCGCAAACCGCTGCTTGAAAACGGTCGTCAGCTTCCCGCTCTTTTCCGAAAAAAGCGCAAGGTTGCACTTCGTGCCGCCTACGTCACCGGCAAGGATCACCTTTCCCCCTGTTCCTAGTTCGTTACTTCGCCCTGTGTGTTGATGCGCTTGCAGCTGTAGCTATGAATTGAACCACTGTCGGCCTTCGCGTTCCAGCAGAACATCGGATTCGCGTGGACCCCAGCTCCCTGCTGGATAGTGCGGTACGTTCGCGGTCTTCGCCGCGCTCCAAACATCCAGAATGGGATCGACGAGCGCCCAAGCGGCCTCGACGCTGTCGCCCCGGTCGAATAGTGTGGCGTCGCCGCGCACGCAATCGCCGAGCAGCGTTGAATATGCGCTGCGCGCGCCATCGCCAAATCCTTCGCGGTAACTGAAATTCATGGTGACGTTGCCGATGGCCATGTCGGGTCCTGGCTTTTTGGCGCCGAAGGATACAGAAATTCCCTCGTCGGGTTGAATGTTGAGGACCAGGCGATTGGCCTCGACGTCGCGCTCGCGGAACACGATATGTGGAGCACGTTTGAACTGAATCACGATCTCGGTCGTACGTTTCGCCATGCGCTTGCCGGTGCGCAAATAAAATGGAACGCCGGCCCATCGCCAGTTGTCGATCAAAACTTGCGCGGCAACGAAGGTCTCGGTGCGAGACGTGGGGCTGACGCCGGGTTCGGAACGATACCCTGGAACGGACTTGCCGTCTATTTGGCCGGCGGCATACTGCCCGCGCACCACCGACTGCGCGACCATTCCCAGATCGAACGGCCGGATGGACTGCAGCACCTTGAGTTTTTCGTTTCGCACCGCGGTGGCGTCAAAGGATGCGGGAGGTTCCACCGCGACGAGTGACGTGAGTTGCAAGACGTGGCTCTGAATCATGTCTCGCAGCGCGCCGGTGGTTTCGTAAAATCCGCCGCGCCTCTCCACGCCCAGGGTCTCCGCGGCGGTGATCTGAACGTGATCGACATAGTTGCGGTTCCAGAGGGGTTCAAAAATGCCGTTGCTGAAACGCAGCACCAATAAATTCTGTACGGTGTCTTTACCGAGGTAGTGGTCGATCCGGTAGACCTGATGTTCCGCAAAGACGTTCAGCACGATTTTGTTCAACTCTTTTGCGGAAGCCAGATCGCGGCCGAACGGCTTTTCAATGATGATGCGCACCCAGGAATCGGGACAAGTTGGCCGCGCGAGTCCCGCTTTGCCAAGCTGCTCAACGATGTCCTTGTACACCTCGGGAGGTGTGGAAAGGTAGAAGAGCCGGTTGCCTGCCAGTTTTTTTTCGGACTCTAGCTCCTTCAGGCGCTGCGCGAGTTTAACGAAATCCTCGGCTTTGCCGTATTCCCCCGGTTGGTAATAAAGGTTCGACGCGAATTCCTCCCAATTTTTGGGATCGATCGGTCCGATTTCCGACATATTTTTGGCGGCATCGCCGATGGAGGCTCGAAAGCTTTCATCGTTCATGGGCGTGCGTGCGTATCCCACAATCGCATACAGAGGACCGAGGGAGTTGTGCCTCGCCAAGTCGAACATCGCGGGGATCACCTTGCGCTTGGCGAGGTCCCCGGACGCACCAAACAAAACCACGGTGCATGCATCACAGCCATTTCCGCCTGCGGAACGATTTGCATCCATGGTTTTCGGTCTCCCCTCGAGTGAAATTCAGGCGTTGCTTGGCGCGATGGACGGCGTTTGACACTATACCTCAACGCCGTACTTTTGCAGATCACAGCGGAGTTGCTGGGCGTTCTGATAGTGGATGGCATTGATGCCCAATCGCCGAGGGGCCTCGAGATTCAGAGCACGGTCATCAATGAAAACGCATTGCTCCGGCGGCCGCTGGGTTACCTCGAGGGCCACGCGAAAAATCATCTCTTCGGGCTTCCTCGCGTGCACGTAACACGAACTGAAGAAGACCAGAAAATCGCGGCGCAAATCAAACGCCTCGATGCGGTATTGATTGAGTTCCAGCGGTTCGTTATTGATCGCTCCGATGAAGTATTTTCCGGATTGCGCGGTCTGTTTCAGGAGCGCTCTCGATTGGGGGAATTCCCTGGACTGCGAGAACATGAAGGCGGTGAACTCTTCCCGCGTAAACGAGCGGGGCCGGTAAAATAGGGTGCGATCAAGATACTCGTCCAAAGTGATGTGCCCGGAATCAAAGGCGGGAAAAGAGAGTTCGTGGCGGTCCTGGAACTCTTCCCAATCCAAATGAAACACATTGGCGGCTTCGCGCCGCGACGCGCGATCCCAACCGTTGGTCAGGACTACTCCACCGATATCCCAAAACAGCGTAGTGATTTTGGACACGCCCGCGACACCTCGCCCTCGAAGCCATTTTTCTAAATATACTTTGAGCCGGCAATTTTGCTCGCGACTCTCAACTCGGTGCCGGATCCGCGAGCACGCACGCTTTAGAGCTTCGGAACCACGAGCTCGAGTTCCGACAAACCTTGCTCCAGGCCCTGAGTGCAGTGCAGTTGCATGACCAGTGTGCGCCGAAACTCCAGCGATTCGAAGTCGCTGAGCGCCAGAGCCAATTGTAGCTGTCCAAAGGTATATCCGGCGCCAGGAATGCCGATATCCTCCGCCGGTTCCGTGGTAAGAATCAAGAACAGTCCCCTGGATGGCCCACCCTTGTACACTTGCTCGAAATTGCGAAGATACCGAGGACCGGAACTGAGTAACACGGGAATTTGCAGCCGCGAAGCGAGCTGTTCGCGCAATCGGCCGAGCGCGGCATCTGTTGCGGGCTGGTCGCCGCCATAGGTTATGATCGCTAGATATCCATCGGCTTCCCGCGCTTCCAGGAAGGTTCGTAACGCCTCGGAGAGATTCAAAGTCGAAATCTGGAGCCGCGTCTCGGATTCCGCGTAAAGTTCAATTCCCTTTTCGCGGACCCTCGCGGTACGAGCCGGCCATTGGCGCTTGGTCGAGAGTATCTCAAGTATGGTGGAGACCCTTCCTCTATTCTCCTGGACGTCCGGCTCATCAAACGGATTCACATTCAGCGGAACGCATGCCAGCGCGGTGGCGATTTCCCACTTGAACGTCTCCACACCTAACTCGTCGGGGTTATTTATCTCGATCGATACGGTTGGCAGCCCGGCCCTCCTTAGCAGGGTCTCGAATTCGGTCACCTCGGAGTTCTCGTCCTCGCGCATCGTTAGAATCGCGGCACTGAAGCCCCGACGGTAGATTTCCAGCCATCTGGGAGGTTCATCGCATACCGGAAGTAATCCATGTCCGTTCTTGCACATGCTTGCGCCAACCAGTTGTCCTATCCGGTAGGTCAAGTTCCGCGTGCTCGTTGTACCTAGCAGAAGAAGCTTGTGGTTCCCGTCGAGCGCGCCGGCCGCGAGAAATGCAGCAAGTCCCAGGGCTGGGTTTTTGTCGACACCAGCCGATTGCCGGCACGCGTCGCGCATGGCCGCAGCCTGCGACACGAAGGTTTGCGGCTCGCCGTTCCAAAGCGCGGACAGTAACAGTCCAAAATGAATCAAAGATGAATAACGGCCCTTGATGCCTGGTGACTCAAGGAGGGTGGACCGAAATCCGTAGTTTTTCGCTAGCACGGATAGATACGAATCTGCTTCCGTGACCGCGACAAAGCATCGGCCAGGGTCACCTACGCCTTGCGCTTTGAGCCTGTTCAAGAAATAGAGCAGGAGCGCGTGAGTCTCAATCCTCTTCCCAGACTTGCTGGCGACGACAAACAGAGTCTTTCCATAGTCCAGCTGTTTATCGACGGCGCGAATAGCGCTGGGGTCGGTGCTGTCCAAAAGAAATACCCTTCCATATCGTTTCTGTGCGCGTGTGTTTAACAGAGTCTCCGCGGCCAGGTTGGAATCACCCATGGCAATGAGGACCACGTCCCGAAAGCCTTCCTGTTTTGTGGATTCCGCCAATTGTGCGACGCGTTCCATATACGCGCCGATGTGGTCCGGCAAATCGAGCCAGGCCAGATTCCCACCTACGGATCGCTTTTGGCCTTCGGGGCCCTGCCACAGGGTCACATCCTTTGCCCATAGCCGATCGACGGCTTTCGCGGCCACCAAATTGTCAAACTCGCGGCGCCAAGCCACGGCTAGTCTTCCTGGGTAAAGTATTTGACTGGGCAATAACGAAATCCTCCAATGCAATGTATAAAAAATTATCTTAGCGTGAGTCTCGCGGTGACGACAAACGATCTGCGGTATGATTAAGCGCTTGGTGCCGCACTTCACACCCCCGAAGTGGAATTTCCCTGCTGCTTGGGGTATCGTCGAAATTCAGGGATGCGCCTTTCGTTTGGCATCCATCCAGGCGCTGCTTACGCCGACACAGACAAGAGTGTCTGTGCTACTGTTTTCCAGGAGCCCCGATGGCCAATGAATCTTGCGATCCTATTCCAGCGCCGACCGAACCGGTCAAGCCCGGGACGCGCATGGTGCACTGCGTGAAGTTTGGAAGAGAGATGCCGGGGCTGGATCGCGTCCCCTGGAAAGGGGAACTCGGCAAGCGCGTCTACGAGAGCGTATCGAAAGACGCCTGGAAGCTGTGGATTGAACATTCCAAGATGGTGATGAACGAATACCGGCTTAACCCGCTCGACCCGAACTCGCAGAAAATCATGGAAGAACAGATGGAGCAGTTTTTCTTCGGTGAGGGATCGAAGCTTCCGGAAGGTTACGTGGCGCCCAAGGCCAAGGGCTGATTTTTCCCGGACCACTTCGCTCGCCAGTTTTTCTTTAGCTCGCCCTCAGTCAGCGCAATCCGTTCCTAGCTGACCATGCCTCTGGTCGCCGGGTGTTCTACCGCGAGTCGCGGCGAGATGGTAAATCGTAATTTTGCATGTGCGGCTCGAAGGGCGCTCTCGGCTTCTTCCGGTGATTGCGCCTGTGAAAATAAAAACCCTAGATAAGTGGAGCCCTCCGGCCATGCCGCGATGTGATCGTGCAGGCGTGCGGTAATCTGTAATTCGCTGATGCCCACTATCGCCCGGGCCTGGTCGTCGCCGTCCACTTTTTCCAAGATTCCGCTTCGCGGAACTGGGATCATCATCACGCCCGAGGCCTCGGACTCGCGGGGCCAATCGGCGCCAGGCAAATGCAGCGCGTGGCGGAGCAACAACTCTTCCAGGCCGATCAGGCCGCCGTCGTCTAGGTGCTGGAATCGCAGGGCGCGCGCGCAAAGCCCGCCAATCGGCCGCGGGGCAACCTCCAGCGGCCACACTCCGTGCTCATTGATGCGAAATTCCGCGTGGATAGGGCCTTGCGTCAGGCCCAATGCCCGCACGGCATCCAGAGCGCATCTCTCAACGCCGCGTAGTTGCGATTCCGGGAGGCGCGAGGGCGTCACGTAAATAGTTTCTTCGAAATATGGGCCTTCCAGCGGGTCGGGCTTGTCAAAGATCGTCAGGACGCGGAGTTGGCCATCGGTCAACAAGCCTTCCAGGGCTACTTCTCTGCCGGGGATATAGCCCTCGACAATCACCTGATCCAGATTCGCTTCGCGCGTGGCCAGAATCTCCGGCGATGCCAGTAGCTTTCGGATTCTTTCCGCGGCGGCGACGAATTCCTCTCGGGTGTTGGCGCGAATGACTCCCTGACTCGCGGAAAGGGACATCGGTTTGAGCACACACGGATAGGAAATGCCGAGAAGCGCCGGCTCAGGCGGGGGATGCAATGCTACGGTGCGAAACCACGGTCCAGGCAATCCTGCGTCGCGAAGCACTTCGCGGGTACGTAATTTGCTTCGGCACGCCTGGACGGCGGCGGGATGGTTGTAAGCAAGAGCTAAACCGCGAGCAACGTAGGCCGCCGCAACGGCGGGCCGATCGCCAAACGTCAGGATTCCATCGACGGGCTGGGCGTTAGCGCGGACCGCCTCCAAGACCGCGTATGCCGCCGCATCTGGCGACTCGAAATGGACAGCTATTGCGCGATCGCCCCAGGGATCGTCGAGTTGGTGGCAGCGGTCGGTCACAAAGACGATATCGACGGCGAGTTTGCGGGCAGCCTCGTCGAGACTGCGGGTTTGGTATCCCAGCTTGCTTGCAAAAACTAGTACTCGCTTGCGCTTCACTCGTGCTGCCTTTCTCTGAGGGATGCTCTTGCCGAGGCGATTAAAGACGATAAGAGCTCGGCATGGTTCGCCGGGCTGAAGCCCAGCGCCTACATTTCACACGAAGCCGTCGGCGCTCGCGGTTGCCGGCTCGGGTGGCTTCTTCGCTGCGCTTCCGATCGAAATTAATTGCTCCTTTGTGGGCTCTGCGCAGCAATACCAGGGTTCGCTTAAGAACGGCACAGCTACGCCGGATAGTTGTGCCAACTGCGGCGCTTCGATTCCGACCGCGCCATGGGCCGCGGTGTGGGCCGCCGTCCAGATCTTTGCGAACGCTACGGACCGCGATTCCTTCTTTCGGTCTGCGTCGGCTGCAATCGATTGCACGATCTGGCTCAATTTGTCCACGCGCGTGTCGGGATTCTGCCACGGATAGACCAGCGACTCGGCGTCAAAGGCGCCGACTCCAAGGCGCACTTCCTCTAACTCCAGCAGGCGCGAGCCTTCGGGAATCAGCAGGCGAATTCCCAGCTGGATCGGCGCCACGTTCTCGACCAGTTCTTCGGCCGCGAGCACGCGTAACAAATCCAGATAGCCATCCATGGTTGTCCACAGCGTAAACGCGACAAATGTCGGATGCAACGTCATGCCTAAAGAACGAAAGGTTCGCGCCACGTGCAAGAAATCCTCGCGCGTGTGGCCTTTGTCCAGGCGGTGCAAGATTCTGTCGTCTACGGATTCGACCGCGCTGATCACGAAGAGGCAGCCGGTGTCGCGCAGGGTCTTTAAGTGCTGCTCGTACTTGCGCAAATGCTCGATCTTGATGGTCACGTCGTAGGTCACATCGGGAAATTCTGAATGAAATGCGGTGACGAGTTCCAACGCATGGCGTATCCCGTTAAAAAAGTCTGGATCGCCGAAGGAGATATGCTGAGCGCCCGCCGCTACCTGTTGCCGCACGTCAGCCATTACCACTTCGCGGCTCACAATGCGGAACACGCCATTGTAGACCGGCACGATTGGGCAATGCCGGCAGAGGTGTTTGCAGCCGCGGCTGGCCTCAGTCGAACCCACCACGCGATAGCCGCCGCCCGGAATAATCAAGTGAGCGTATTTCGCGAGCGGGGGCATCCCGGCGCGGTCGGGCACCTCAAAAGCCAGCCGCTCCAGTGACACGATCGGTTCAAGCTGCGCCGCGGGGTCGGCGTGTGCGACGCTCTTGTGCCGCGTCGCGGGTTCTTCGGAGACCGGTTCGCTCTGTGCATGAAAGGAGGGATTTTCTCCGCTGTTGCTCCGCGCACTCATCCGCTCGGCCAAACTAACCAACCCACCCTCAAACTCTCCTCCCAAGATCGTTTGCGCTCCCAACGACCGCAAATACTTCGCGTTCATTGGCGCGTAGAGGCCGTAGCAACAGATATGCGCAGCGGGATTTTGTTCGCGCAACGTCGGAATCAATTTCGCCGCCAATCGCGTGGCCGTATGCATCGGCAAGTAAATCGCAATCAACACAGCCGCACGAACCACGTTTTGGTCTAATTCCTGACGCGTCAAATCAAAGCACGCTACCTGGTGGCCGCGCTTGCGCAACCATGCCGCTGGCGACACCACGCCAAAAGGCTGGCGGCCCAGTTCGTACGTCGAAATCAGAACGATCTTCATCGATCCAAGTATACCTTCGAGACGCATTGCCGCCGTCTTCTTGCCCTGAGCCCGGAAGGGTGAGGCGGCGGGCTTAGAGTCGCGACATGTACTACCGCGAGGCCGGAGCGGAGGTGGTGCTGTGGGTGCACATAAGCACCTACCTAAACGGAGCGTGGGCCTAAATGGAGGGTGGAGATTGACTGAGACGGTTGGGCGGGGCTGGCTCTAAACCCCGCCCTCTCGGAGAGGGCGGCTACAGGGCGGGGCGTCCGGTGCCGATTATTTTCCGACGGGTACGCGCAGCTTGTCGGTTGCGAACTGAATCGGTCCGGTGAAGGACGTGCGAATTGATTTTCGCACGGCGTCCTCTCGTCCCAACACGTCGGGAGCTAGATGGCTCAGCAACAAACTCTTTGCGCCACTGTCGCGGGCGGCTTGGCCAATTTTCTTCGGCGGCGTGTGCAGGGCGTACAACTGTGAGGGCGAATCCGGCGGGTCCAGCACGGCACAGTTAAAAATCAACAGATCCGCGTTTCTTGCCAGCTGCACCAGATTCGGCAGCGCGGATGCATCCATATCGCCGGAGAAAACGACCACGACGCCCTTGTAGGAAATACGATAGGCCACCGACGGACAGTCGTCGTGATGCGTGGCAATTTCTTCCACCACCAAACCGTTGTCGTCGACAATCTTGCTGCTCGCGGAATCCAGACGAATCGGCAGATCATGGACGACAAAAGATTCGCGGGCGCCGAATGTTTTTTGGTAGGCAAACGCGCCGTCAGCTCCCACCAACAGGTCAACAAATCGCGAGGTCTTGGGAAATAGGCCGGCACCGTCGGGGCCAAAAATCTGGTACGAGATGGGCCCGTCGCTGGTCAGCGCCCGCTCATTGAAAAAGGCGGCCAGGTCACCGCTGTGATCGATGTGCAGATGCGTCAGCAAGACCGTGTCTACTTTTCCCACATCCAGGTTCAATTCTCCAATTCGCAGGAACGCTCCTGGCCCGGCGTCCACCAAAATTCGCGGTCCGCCCTCGACCTCCACGATGAAACTCGAGCCGCCTCTCCCGAAGGCACGCGGCCCGCCAGAACCCAGCACCGCCACTTCCAGCGCGGACTTTGCGGAAGCAGCCCGCAGACAAAGTGGGGAGAAAGCAATTAGAGCCAAAGCGAGTGCCGTCCGTTTTGTCATGGTGTTCATACCCTTCGGGGCCGTGCTTGCGCAGCGGCAAATCGACGCCTACATTGTTGACGTCTTCACGCGGGTTCGACGCGTGTCCACTTATTCCCGTTTGAGGTTACCCAGCGATCGCCGCGCATGTCCAGCCACTCACCGATCGGTTGGTCGCTCTTGGCTTCCGAGCCAAACCGAAGCACGTTGCCGTCAGGATCCTCGACCTGCATCTCATACGCCCACTGATAGTTCGTCGGCTGGTGGCGGATTTTCGCTCCGGTCCGCCGATATTCTTCGAGCAGCACATCGGCGTCGCTTACGCCGACCCACACCCAGCCGCCGGTATGACCCTGATCTCCCAGCGACAGAAAGATGCAGCACCGGTTACGCGATACCGATGCAAAATACGGTGTCTGCCAATCGATTTTGAATCCCAGGACACTCGTGTAATGGAGGATGCTGGCTTCGAGGCTCTGTACCCGGAGAATTGGGGTGACGCCCTCAAACACCATCGAGCCCTGCCCACTCGCTGCCGACATGACGGAGTCCTCCTTCTGTTTATTGGCTGCTTGTCGGGAAGATACCGTTGCGAAAATACCCGTAAAGCAGGAGAACTTCAATGTGGCGCGGGTGGTGAAGGCTCCGCGGAGCACGCTTGGGCGCGACCCAAAAGGAATTCGCGTTCGCGGGTGTTGTGGGTGAGCGATGCAGCGCGCTGAAACTCCGCCAGGGCTTCGGCGAAGCGGCCCAGTTTGAACAAAAAGTCGCCGCGGACGCTGGGCAACAGGTGGTAGGCCTTCAGTGAGGGTTCCGATGCAATCGCATCGATGATTTCGAGGCCTGCCGATGGACCGAAGGCCATGGCGACCGCGACGGCGCGATTCAGCTCGACGATCGGCGAGGGCATCAGTTGTGCCAGGGCGTCGTAGAGCGCGGCGATGCGCTCCCAATCTGTCTCCTCGGCAGTGTGCGCTCGGGCGTGACACGCGGCGATGGCCGCCTGCAGCGCGTATGGGCCAAGTCCGCCTCCAAGTTCCTCGGCGCGTTGCAGCGCCGCGAGGCCGCGGCGAATCAAGACGTGATCCCAACGAGTGCGGTCCTGATCGAGCAGCAAGATTGGCTCGCCCTTCGGGCCGACGCGAGCATGCGCTCGAGAGGCTTGGATTTCCATCAGTGCGACCAGCCCGTGCACTTCTGGTACGTTTGGAACTAGCCCCGCAAGAATCCGGCCGAGCCGCAGCGCATCTTCGCAGAGCGCGGGGCGCATCCAGTCTTCGCCGGCCGTCGCCGAATAGCCTTCGTTAAAGATGAGGTAGATTACTTCGAGCACGGATGACAAGCGGGCCGCAAGGTCGGGCCCGCGCGGCACCTCGAAAGGAACGCGCGCCTCGGTGAGCGTTCGCTTGGCGCGCACGATGCGCTGCGCGACGGTGGGCTCGGGTACCAGGAAGGCGCGGGCAATTTCCTGGGTGGTCAGGCCACCCAGCAGACGAAGTGTCAGTGAAACGCGACCTTCCGTCGAGAGCACCGGGTGACACGACACGAACACAAGACGCAGCAGATCGTCTTCGATATCGTTATCCAGATTTGCGGTGTCGAAATTCGCCATGGCCACGTCCTGCTGCGACTTCAGCTCGCGACCTAGTTCCTCGTGTTTGCGCTCAAGCAGCTTGCTGCGGCGAAAGTGATCGATGGCGCGATTCTTTGCGGCGGCCATGAGCCACGCACCGGGATTGTCCGGCACGCCCGATTCGGGCCAACGCTCCAGCGCGACGACGAGGGCGTCCTGCGCCAACTCTTCGGCCACACCAACATCGCGAACGATACGAGCAAGCCCGGCAATGAGCCTGGCCGACTCGATCCTCCACACGGCATCGATGGCGCGATGGGTATCAGCGACGGACACGGCGAGCCCTCCTGCCTAGCAAGTTCAGGCTAAGCAAGAGGCCTTGCGAGTGCAAGCGACACCGTGTTCCAGCTCAGGTCGGTTAGGAATTTGCCGCGCTCTGTGCTTGCGGCGATTCGTACAATTGCCGAAGCTCACATTCGCCGTCGCCCACGTGGTTCAGGAAATGCTTGACGTGTGCGATGGCTTCCTCCTTTGAGTTCGCCTGAATGATGGCCAGCCCGCCGACCACTTCCTTGGACTCGCTGAACGGCCCGTCGGTCACGTTGATATTGCCGTTGGAGCGCCGAACGCGCGCGCCCATGGCGGTGGGCATGCAGCCTTCGACGGCAAGCAAATAGCCGGCCTTCATGCCTTCCTCGACCAGCTTGCCCATGTCGCACATTTCCTCTTCCGAAGGGGGCCGACCTTTCTCTACGGATTTGTACATGCTCAGAAATTTCATGACGATCTCCTTGGTAAGTTTAGGTTCGGCGTTAGATTGCCGGGAGTTGCGCAACGCGCAAGAATTGCCTCTCTACAGGGCGACGAACGAAGCCCACCGGAATCGACACGAGGAACGTATCATTTTTCTCCGCCCTGGTCAGGGCGTGGTCGAATACGTGCTTGAGAAAAACACGAAAGAAAATGCACACGACCGTGTTGTTCGGCAAGCCTGGCTGCCAACCCATCACTTCGCCGCCAGGTGGGAGCGGTTGTGACAACCGTGCGATCTCGCGGTTCAACAGTTCGTCCCAAAGGTGCCAGAACAGTGGCGCGACCACGCTTTGGACGACTTCGCATGTTCGATCCGGGAATTCGACGGCATTCCTCAGGCCGGGCGCGAATACGGCGGAAACAAGCAGCAACGCGGGAATCAGTATTTTTTTCATCGATCTGCCCTCCTTACGTTTGAATTGCCGCCGCAACGCTGACGCGCCCGCCGCAGCTACTTCTTTTTCTCCAACTGTTTGCCTAACTCGCGCTGGCGATCGACTGCTTCGCTTGGAGCAAAATCGTCCATCTCAAAAAATTGCCGAAGCTCGATCTCGCTATCCTGGTGTGGCCCGTGAGGAGCTGGCGCGCGCTTCGCCCACTCGATGGCCTCCTCGCGGGATTTCACCTGAATGATCCAATAGCCGGCAATGAGCTCCTTGGCCTCGGTGAACGGGCCGTCGATCACGGTGGGCTTCCCGCCCGAAAACCGGACGCGCGCGCCCTTCGAAGTGGGCTTGAGCCCAGCCCCGTCCAAGAGCACGCCCGCTTTCATCAATTCTTCGTTGTATTTGCCCATCGCCGAAAGCAGCTCTTCGCTGGGCATGACGCCCGCTTCGGAATCCTTGTTGGCCTTGACTATCATCATGAATCGCATCGGCGCATCTCCTTTGTTTGGGGGCCAGGATCTCGGCTTCGTCCGGCTACTACCGGCTGAATCCTGCTTCTACACTAACGTCGAACGAGGTCGCTCGAAATCGACAGTTGCAGGTCTCTTTTATTGAAGGGATTTGGCTTGCGTCCGGTAACGCCATCGAAAGACAAGGGTTGCTGACGCCGCGCTCCACTCATTGCAGGCGTGACGCTGACGGCCGGATTCCGATTGGGAGGAAATGGATAGTCCATCCCTCGCCGCACGATCTTTCCTTTTCGGCTATCATAGAGTGGCGAACTCCGGGAAAGGACCGCCAGAATGGCCATCTCCGCAGGCAATTCTTTTAAGACGCGCGACACGCTGAATGTTGGCGCGCAAGCCTTCCAAATTCATCGGCTGGAAGTGCTCGAAAAACAGGGCGTGGCCACGCTTGCGAAATTGCCGTTCTCCTTGCGCGTCCTGCTGGAAAACCTTTTGCGCTTTGAAGATGGGCGCACCGTTCACGCCGAAGACATTCGTTTCCTGGCTGGGTGGACTCCTAACGGCGCTCAAAAAGAAATCGCGTTTATGCCCGCGCGCGTGTTGTTACAAGATTTCACTGGCGTGCCGGCCGTCGTCGATTTCGCTACCATGCGCGAAGCTATGAAGCGCATGGGCGGCAATCCCAAGCGGATCAATCCGCTTTTTCCCGCCGAGCTGGTGATTGACCATTCCGTTCAAGTCGACAGCTTCGGCAGCGCCAATGCTTTTGGCTTGAACGCCGAGCTGGAATTTCAACGCAACGTCGAGCGCTATGCCTTCCTGCGGTGGGGCCAGACCGCCTTCCAGAATTTCAAAGTCGTTCCGCCCGACACCGGGATCTGTCACCAGGTCAATCTTGAATATCTCGCGCGCGTCGTGTGCGCGATGCCCAGTGGGAACAAGTTCGAGGCGTATCCCGATTCGGTGGTTGGCACTGATTCGCACACCACCATGGTGAACGCGCTTGGGGTGTTTGGCTGGGGCGTCGGGGGTATCGAAGCGGAAGCCGCCATGCTTGGCCAGCCTTCGTCGATGCTCATTCCCGAAGTTGTCGGCTTCCGGCTGCACGGAAAACTTAGCGAAGGCGCCACGGCCACGGACCTCGTTCTGACCGTCACCGAAATGCTGCGCAAAAAAGGCGTCGTCGGCAAATTCGTGGAGTTCTACGGCACTGGGCTTTCCAGCTTGAGCGTTCCCGATCGCGCCACGATCGCCAACATGGCGCCGGAATACGGCGCGACCATGGGCTTTTTTCCCGTTGATGCGGAAACTCTTGACTATTTGCAATTCACCGGGCGCACTCAGGAACAGATCGCTTTGGTCGAAGCCTATTGCAAAGAACAGTTCCTCTTCCGCACAGATTCGACCCCCGAGCCTTTGTTCAGCGACAAGCTGGACCTTGATCTTGCTAGCGTGGAGTCGACGGTCGCTGGGCCGAAGCGCCCGCAGGATCGCGTCCCGCTGCGCCAGGCGAAGTCTTCTTTCACGAAGGTGGTTGAAGGCACGCCGGACAAGCATGTTGCCGTGCGCAACAACGGCGATTCCTTCGATCTTTCCAGCGGCGCGGTGGTCATAGCCGCGATTACCAGTTGCACCAATACGTCGAATCCATCATTGATGCTCGGTGCGGGTTTGCTGGCCAAAAAGGCGGTTGAGCGCGGTCTACAGATCAAGCCTTGGGTGAAGACGAGTCTCGCGCCTGGTTCCAAAGTTGTTACGGACTACCTTGCGGCTTCCGGCCTCAATGTGTTCCTGGATAAGCTCAAATTCAACCTTGTCGGTTACGGCTGCACTACCTGCATTGGTAACAGCGGGCCGCTGCCGGACGCGATCGGCGCTGCAATAAAGGACAACAATCTCGTCGCGGTCGCGGTGCTCAGCGGCAACCGCAATTTTGAAGGACGCATCCACCCGCTGGTGCGCGCCAACTATTTGGCGTCGCCTCCGCTCGTGGTCGCTTACGCGCTTGCCGGGCGTATGGATCTCGACCTCACTACCGAATCGCTTGGACCGGGATCGGATGGCAAGCCCGTTTTTTTGCGCGACATCTGGCCCACGCCGCAGGAAATCGAATCGACGGTGCGCGCTTCGGTTACTACCGCGATGTACCTCAAACAGTACGGCGAAGTTTTTGAGGGCGACGCGCACTGGAAATCGATGAAGGTTCCCGAAGGCGATCTTTACCAGTGGGATCCGAAATCGACGTACATCAAGCTGCCTCCGTATTTCGAGAACATGCCGAAGACGCCGCCGGGGCTCGCGGATATTCACGATGCTCGCGTGCTCGCCATTCTGGGTGACAGCGTCACGACCGATCATATTTCTCCCGCGGGATCGATTCCGGTCGATTCTCCGGCCGGGAAATATCTCGTCGCTAACGGCGTGAAGCCGCACGAATTCAATTCTTATGGGGCGCGGCGCGGCAATCACGAAGTCATGGTTCGTGGCACGTTTGCAAATATTCGCCTGCGGAATCAACTGGCTCCGGGCACCGAAGGCGGCTGGACCCTCTACCTTCCCGGCGGCGAGAAAATGAGCATCTACGACGCCGCCGTGAAATACCGCGAGGCTGGGGTGCCGCTCATTGTGATCGCCGGCAAAGAATACGGGTCGGGGTCGTCGCGCGATTGGGCCGCGAAAGGCACGCGCCTGCTCGGCGCGCGTGCGGTGATTGCCGAAAGCTACGAACGCATCCACCGCAGCAACCTGATTGGCATGGGCGTCCTCCCGCTGGAATTTCAGCGAGGCGAAACTCGCGAATCGCTTGGTTTGACCGGCCACGAAGTTTTCTCGATCGAGGGCGTAGTGTCACTGGCTCCCGGCAGCGCGATCACTGTCCGTGCAAAATCTCCCGACGGAAAAGAGAAGCGTTTCACCGCCACTGCCCGTGTAGACACGCCCGAAGAAGTCTCTTACTACAAGCACGGCGGCATCCTGCAATACGTCCTCCGGCAAATGCTCTGACGCGGCGTTTGTGATCCGGCATGGTTTGAACGCGGAAAAAGATTTAACACAGAGGCTCAGAGGAAAGAGCACAGAGTTCACAGAGCCGACGAAGCGTCTGCCTGCCGTTGCTTGCCCACCCGCCACAATTTTGCCGTTATGCCGCTGCGGTTTTCTTGAGGGCGCGGAACTGGCTCTTGACGTACACGAGCAAGCCGGCGCCCAGCGCGATCGAGGCCAGGCTGGCGGTTTGCGCGTTGCTCATTCCGAAGAAGGAACGCGGGTTGATGCGGATGAACTCGATCAAAAATCGGGCGATGCCGGTGAGAATCAGATACAGGGAGAAGATTTCGCCCTTGGCCATGGGTTCGCGCAAATACCTCGCTCCCATGCGCCAGAGGATGGCGGCGATCGCCAGCCAGATGAAAAATTCGTAGAGCGGCGTCGGATGGACCCGCTGCGTTGTCGGCACCACGCCGTTGGGAAAACTCATACCCCAGGGAAGTGACGTGGGCATGCCATAGTCGCCGTCGCCAGAAAGCAGGCAACCGATGCGGCCTATCGCGTAGCCGACGCAAGCGGCCGGGGCACAGATGTCCAAGAATTCCAACACGGGAATTTTCAAGCGACGCGCAAGAAAAAGCAGCGCGACGAATCCACCGAGAAATCCTCCAAACCATGCGAAGCCAAAGCGGCTGAAGAGCTGCGGCCAGGGATCGGCAAAAAATTCAGCGGGACTTTCAAGCACGTGATATAGCCGCGCGCCTGCCAGCCCGACGAGCCCGGCAATGCCGATCACCAGGAAGCCTTCGTCACGTTTGCCGGCATAGCCCTTGATTCTCTCAAGTTGGGGTCGGCGCCGGTCGAAGTCGGCTTGCAAGACGTAGGCCGAGACGAACAGAGCGGTTGCGACCATGAGGCCGAAGGTGGGAATTGTGAGCGGGCCTAAGTGGAGGAAAGGGATCATCGGTGGTCGAAGAAAGATTATACATGGGGCGGCGGAGAGGCGAAGTCATCGGCGTGGCGGAGTGTGGTACTTTCCGTCCCATGAACAAGACCCAATTGATTCTGCGAGTGTTCGCGTGTTGCGCGATTGCTGCGATCACCTGTAGCGCGACCAGGGCACAGGGTGCTGGCGCGCCTGCTGGCCAGGCCAACGATTGGCTGGCGGCGTTTCCGGCGCATCGCGTGGTGGGCAACGTTTACTACGTGGGGAGCGCGGGGTTGGCGTCTTACCTGATTACGACGCCCGCGGGGCACATCCTGATCAACAGCAGCCTGGAGGCGAGCGTGCCGCTGATCCAGGCTAGTGTGGAGAAGCTGGGGTTCAAGTTCAGCGACATCAAGATCTTGCTGATCAGCCACGCGCATGGGGATCATTGTGCGGGCAGTGCGCGAGTGAAGGAATTGACCGGCGCGAAATATATGGTGATGGATGGGGATGTGCCGGTGGTGGAGTCAGGCGGGAAAGCGGACTTTCAGTATGGTGGGACGCCGGAGAATTTGTATCCAGCGACGAAAGTGGATCGCGTGCTGCACGACGGAGATGAAGTGAAGCTGGGAGGCGTGGTGCTGGTGGCGCACAAGACACCCGGTCACACGAAGGGCTGCACGACGTGGACGATGAAGGCGCGCGATGGCGCAGATGGGAAGCTATACGACGTGGTGATCGTTGGCAGCCCGAATGTGAATCTGGGATACAAGCTGGTCAATAACGCGGCGTATCCAGAGATCGCGCTGGACTACGAGCGCGCGTTTCGCGTATGGAGGGCTTTGCCGTGCGACGTGTTTTTGGGCGCGCATGGGGGTTACTACGGGATGGCGGAGAAATTCGCGCGGGTGAAGGATGGCGCGGCGAATCCGTTTGTTGATCCGGAAGGATATACGAGTTATATCACCGAACGGGAGTCGGCGTTCCGGGCGGAGTGGAAGAAGCAGCAGGAAAAATAGTTCGCCAGAAGCCGGGCCTGCCGAGCGAAGACGTCGCGGAGTCCTAGACAGTCTGAGTTTTTGTGCGGCGGGAATGCAGGATCGCGCCGAGCACCAGCCAGAACGTTAGGGCGATGTATTCGGCAGTGGTGAAGTGGCCGGGGGAGACTGGGAGAAATTTCATCAGAACCAGCGCGAAAGCGGCGACGGCGCCGAACGTGGCGATGATGCGGAGTTTGACCGGAGGAGTCGGAGCCGGTTGGAAGCCGGCGCTATCCGTGCCGCGACCGTGGTTCGCGTCCCGGCGAAGCACGAGGAGCAAGGAGACGCACGACGCTAGCCAGCCATAAGCTGCGGCAGCGGAACCAACTTCGGTTACCGGGACGAGGATGGCATCGCCGAGGAAGAGGGCCACGAGCGTGCCCGCGCCGATGATGAGGATCGCGTTGCTGGGAGTTTGAAAACGCGGGTGGATGCGGGCTAACGGCGCCGGGACCGAGCCGTTTCGACCGAAGGCGAAGATCATCCGAGTGGCGGCGGCGAAGTTGCCGTTAAAGCATTGAAAGAGGCCGAACATGGCCATGACGAGGATGAGTTGGACGGGCCAGTGCTTGCCGAGGCCGTGCTCGAAGGCAATGGCCGTGGCGAAACGTTGACCTAAGAGGCTTTGCCACGGGGCAATGTAGGAGACCGCAGCGAGCGAGAACGCGTAGAAAGAGACGCCGACTCCCAGGGCCATGGCTATCGCGGTCATATAAGTTTTGCCGCGGAATTCGGGGTTGGCTTCTTCGGCGTACTTGGGCACAGACTCGAAACCGGTGAGGAAGTACGGAACGATCTGCAGCGTCAACAGGATCGAAACTAACGGAGCAGAGTGAAAGACTGGGTGAAGGTTTGCCGGGGAGCCTCGGACAGCGCTGATGGCGACGAGAGCTAGAAAGATCAAGAGAACGATCGTCGTCATGCCCTTCTGGAAGTTGGCGCTCAGACGGATACCGCGGTAGTTGATCGTGGTCAGAAAAATGGTGAGTGCAATGCCCAAGACCAAGCGGAGCAGGAAAACCGGCTGGCCCGCGACACGATAGACCTCCATCGAATCGAGCTGGGGGAAAATGTAAGCGGCGATTTTGCCCAAGGCGATGGCTTCCCAGGGGCAGACGATGAAGTAGGCGAGCAGCATAATCCAGCCGGTGAAGTAGCTGACAATCGGTGGAAAGACCTGGGCGGTGTAGGCGGCTTCGCCCGCGGCGTCGGGTAGGCGGAGCACCCATTGGCCGTAGACGTAGCCTACTGGCAGCAGAATGATTCCGCCCAGGACGAAACCCAGGATTGCGCCGAGCGGGCCACCTCGGCCTAGCCAGTCGTCCATCAGGACGAGCCAGCCGGTGCCGATCATTGTGCCGAAAGCCAAGGCGAAATAATCGTGGAGTCGGAGTTTGCGGGCTAGCGTGGGCAATGGTTGGTCGATTGGCGCGCGATTTGGAAGACGGTCATATAGCACAGCGGCGTCGGTGATGCTAGTTGGAAGGCAGGGCGCTGCGGCGCTGACATCCAAGAGAGATTCCTCCACTGCGCCCGCCGGCCCGTTCGCCTCGCAAAACCGTCCGGGGTAAACAGGAAGCGAACGGGAGGAGAAAGCCGGCGTGCTCCGGTCGGAATGACGGTTTTGTAGTGCGGGGGGAATGGGTGTGGCGGTTTTGTAGTGCGGGGACCAACAAAAGCCAATCGATGCGATCGCACTGTGGAAATGCGGGGATATTGAGTGCGGCGGTGTTGGCTGCGACGGTGGTCCGGCGCGGCGGTTTTGCGAGGCGTTTGCTGGGACGCGCTGAGGCGCGCCTCTGCATTGGAGCCGGCAGGATGCCGGCGCTACCAATTGAGGCGAGAATCTCGTTGGGAGGTTGCGTTTAGATGAGGCGGCATTTACAGGACGCGGTTTAGAGGACGCAGAGGAGTTCGTAGAGGAGGTTGGCGGCTAGGAGGCTCGTTAGTTCGCCGTTGTCGAACGGTGGGGAGACTTCGACCAGATCGCAGCCGATGATGTTCAGGCCTTGTAGGGCACGGACTAGTTGCAGAATTTGGATGCTGGTGAAACCGCCTATTTGCGGGGTACCGGTGCCCGGCGCGTAGGCTGGATCGACCGAATCAATGTCGAGCGTGACATAGACGGGTTTGTTGCGGAAGGCTTTCAGGTGGCGGAGAACTTGCGCCATTCCCTTTTCGTGGAATTCCTCCGCGGTGACCATGCGGACTTTGTGTTCGCGAGCGAAATCGAAATCATCTTCGCCGTAGACCTGGCCGCGCAGGCCTATTTGCAAGACGCCACCGTCTTGCAGCAAGCCTTCTTCGAAGGCGCGGCGGAATGGCGTGCCGTGAGAATACTTGCTGCCGAAATATTCGTCCCAGAGATCGTTGTGGGCGTCGAACTGGATCAGGTTCACGGGGCCGCCGTGTTTTTTCGCGATAGCGCGGAGAATCGGCAGGCTGATGGAGTGGTCGCCGCCCACGCAGGCGGTGCGCGCTCCCGCGGCGAGGATCGGAGCGATGCCTTGCTCGATCCGGCGGAAGGTGTCTTCAATCGAGAGAGGATTTACGGGGAGGTCGCCGAAGTCGGCGATGCGATATTTTTCGAAGGGATTCAGTTTGAGGACGGGATTCCAGGGACGGATGATCGCGGATTGGACCCGGACGTAGCGCGGGCCAAAGCGCGGACCGGGTCGATAGGTTGTGCCGCCGTCGAAGGGCACGCCAATGATGGCGATGTCGAGTTCTGCGGCTTGCGTAATGTGCGGGAGACGCATGAAGGTGGGGATACCTGTGAAGCGCGCGTATTCGAGGGCGTCGACGGGTTGCGGATGTGGGAGCCGGAAGGCACGAGTGGGCTTTTGTTTTGGCATGAACCGGGCATGTTAGGAGCGGAGTGCGGCGAAGTCAACGCGTGTCGGTGCCGGTACCGGCGCCGACGTGGCGTTCACGCGGCTGTCACCTGGGAGTAACAAAGTTCGCGTAATTGTGGAGTGCGGGAGTTTCTGGGGATTCGATTCTGATTGGCCATCCGGGGACGGGCTTTCCTGGCGCGATTCTGAATAGAGTGGGGGCTGGACTTTGCGGCGTGTGGTGTTGTTGTGTTTGGCGGGTGTGATTGGCGCGAGCTGCTGTGTGGGGCAGGACGCGGCAACGAGGGTCGGTGCGAACGGCGGATCGGCGATTGCGGGGAGGGCCGATCTAAAGATCGGCCACTACGGTGCCTCGGCGGTCGGTTGTGTTCGCCCGGCGGAGGGCGCGGAGGTCGGCGAGCCTGAGGATTTGCGCAGCGTTGATGGCCAGCTCAAGGTGGACTTGGCGTTTCGCAGTTATGTCAGTTCGAAAGGGGAGACACGATATTGCTACGTCACGACAGACGGGGAGATATCTCCGACGCTGCGGGTAAAACCGGGCGATACGGTAATTCTGAATTTCAAGAACGAGGCTGCGGCCGAATCGGAGGGCACCGGACGCGGGTCGCGAACGGACGCCGCAGCGGGAGCGGCACCTCACGGCAAGATGAACATGGGCGGCGGGACGAGTGGAACGCCGGGAGACTCTTGCGCGAACGGCGCGATGAAGCCGGCGTCGACTAATCTCCACTTCCATGGCCTGACGGTGCCCGCGGTTTGTCATCAAGACGATGTCTTACACACCTTAATCCAGCCGGGCGATACCGCGTTCCAATATCGCTTTCAGATTCCCCCGGACGAACCGCCGGGATTGTACTGGTATCATCCTCACATTCATGGCTTTACCAAAGCTCAGGTTCTCGGCGGAGCTTCCGGAGCCCTGATTGTCGAAGGAATCGAGAGGGCGATCCCGGATCTCGCGGGGCTTCCTGAACGTGTACTGGTCATTCGCGATCAAAACTTGCTGAATCCGCAAGCCGAGCCGTCCACAGATGCGGGCAAGTCGTTACCGCCGGTCGTTCTGGATGCCGACGGCGATGTGACGAATACGGGAACGGGGACCGGCAAGCCTGCCGAGGATCTGACTCTAAATTTCGTTCCCGTTCCGTATCCGGACTATCCACCCGCGACGATCACGATGAAACCGGGCGAGCGGCAGCTCTGGCGTGTGCTCAACGCGTCGGCAATCACCTACTTGAGTCTGCAATTGCTGTTTGATGGACAGGCTCAGGCGGTGGAAGTCGTGGCGCTGGACGGCGTGCCGATTCGTGACAAGGGCACGGCAGGAAACCACTTCATCTTGTTGAGTCATCTCGGCGTCCCACCAGGGGGGCGAATCGAGTTCGTCATGAAGGGGCCACCGCAAGGCTCCCACGCAACCCTGGTGACACGCAGCGTGAACACCGGCGCTGTTGGCGAGAACGACCCGTCGCGGCCGATCGCAACCATTATCTCCAAGCCGGAGGC